>FTLB01000001.1_pt1 | contig 162812 bp, 150 predicted proteins | sample 1658291 | NCBI WGS metagenome assembly FTLB01 (sample SAMEA3914812, study PRJEB12502) | metagenome | biome: forest; material: soil | place: Canada | collected 2011-07-07 | depth 0.1 m
CAGGTAATGGCGCAGATCAAATTACTGCTGGCAGTGGTAATAACGTGCTGCAACTGGGTAGCGGTGTCGATAGCGTCAATCTTGCTAATGGCAACAATCAAGTTACCACTGCTGATCAAACCGGCACAGTGGATACTATTCAATTAGGTAACGGTAACAACATCGTCAATGCTGGCAATGGTTCAGATTTGATTGCGGCAGGTAATGGCAACAACAGTATTACAGCTGGCAGCGGATCCAATACGGTGACGCTGGGTAGTGGTCAAAATCAAGTGAGTTTGGGCGATGGTAATAACAACGTGACAGCCACAGATCAGACAAGCGACTCTGACAACGTACAGGTAGGTAACGGCAATAATACCGTCTCAATGGGGCAAGGCAATGACAGTATTACGGTCGGTAATGGCGCGAACGATATCACTGCTGGTAACGGAGCCGATACAGTCACATTAGGAGGTGGTAATAATCAAATTAATGTATTAAATGGTGCGGATACCGTAGTCGTCGGCAATGGTAATAATTCGATTACTACCGGAAATGGTAACAGCCAAATTCAGGCAGGCACGGGAAATGACACCATACAAGTAGGCAATGGCAATGATCAAATTACTACCGGCAACGGAACTAACGCGATTCATATCGGCACAGGTAATGACACCATCATTAATCATGGCGGTACAGACAGTTTGTACTTTGCTCCCAATGTCAGTGCAGATAACCTCACCTTCGCTCAAAGCGGTAACGATTTATTGATCACGGAATCAACGACAGGCGGCACTGTCCGCATTGTCGGTGGGTATAACAATTTAGTGAATGGCATTACACAGTTTATATTAGGGAATGGTGCTTATGACTTACATCTGGATAACGCCAACTACAACCTGACTGCAGGCAATGGTAATGATGTGATCTCCGCTGGAAACGGTAATGATTCTCTGACGCTTGGGAATGGCAATGATATTGTTAAAACGGGCAGTGGCAATGATGTCGTCATTGTTGGCAATGGCAATAATCAAATCACGACTGGTGATCTTGCAGGTAATCTTGAATCGATACAAGCTGGAAATGGTAGCAATGTGATTTTGGTTGGGCAAGGTAACGAATCGATCACAGCAGGTAACGGTAGTAACAGTGTGACTGGTGGTAATGGCTCAGACAACATCGCCTTGGGTAGTGGCAGTAATAGCGTAACAGTTGGCAATGGTAACGATACTGTGGTGGCGCAAGATATTGTCGGCTCAACCGATACTATTACGTTGGGTAACGGTAATGATGCGGTGACTTTGACTAATGGTAACGATGTCGTGACGACGGGGAATGGCAATAGCCAGATTCAGGTCGGCAATGCTAATGATGCGATCACCGCTGGGAATGGTAATGATTATCTGACGCTTGGGAATGGCAATGATATTGTTAAAACGGGCAGTGGCAATGATATCGTCATTGTTGGCAATGGCAATAATCAAATCACGACTGGTGATCTTGCAGGTAATCTTGAATCGATACAAGCTGGAAATGGTAGCAATGTGATTTTGGTTGGGCAAGGTAACGAATCGATCACAGCAGGTAACGGCAGTAACAGTGTTACTGGTGGCAATGGCTCAGACAACATCGCTTTGGGTAGCGGCAGTAATAGCGTAACAGTTGGCAACGGTAACGATACTGTGGTGGCGCAAGATATTGCTGGATCAACCGATACCATTACATTGGGTAACGGAAATGATGCGGTAACTTTGGCCAACGGTAACGACGTCGTGACGACGGGGAATGGCAATAGTCAGATTCAGGTTGGTAACGGTAATAGCACGCTCCAAGTCGGCAATGGCAACAATCAGATCACGACAGGCAATGGTGTTAATGCCATTCATATTGGTACCGGAAATAACACAATAATCAATCGTGGTGGTACGGATAGTTTGTCTTTCTCCCCTGGTGTGACGGCAGGCACACTGACTTTTACTCAAAGCGGCGCTGATTTATTGATCACAGAGGGTAACAACGCTGGTACGGTGCGTATCGTGGGGGGCTACAACAATCCTGCGGCGGCGATCAACCAGTTTATCGCTGGCAATGGGAATTACACCGTCAAACTCGATAACGGCAATTACAACTTTGCCGCAGGTAATGGCGTTGATGCGGTACTTGGCGGCAATGGTTCCGACAAAATTAATTTAGGCAACGGTAACGACGTTGTTCAATTGGGCAGCGGTACAGATGCTGTGACTGTTGGCAGTGGCACAGATCAAATTTATTTGGGTGATCTGGCTGGCACGGTAGATAAAGTGATTGCTGGGGATGGCAATGATCTCATAGTGGCTGGTAACGGCAATGACCAAATCAACACTGGTAAGGGCAACAGTCAGATTTATTTTGGTAATGGCACAAATTCTATCAGTGTGGGTGGTGGCAATAATTTTATCGAGCAAAGTTTCTCAAATAGCCCAAGTGGCAATGACACCATTTCGGTCGGAAATGGCTGGAATACCATATTGGCTGGCAACGGTGCAGATAACGTCAACACGGGCAATGGCAACAATGCCATTGAACTCGGCACCGGCAACGATAGCGTGAACGTGGGAAGCGGGTCCAATCAAATTGTCTTGAATGATCAAAACACGACCCAATCATCCATTACCACAGGAAGCGGCAATAACTGGATACAAGTGGGTAACGGCAGTGATCAAATAACCGTTGGTGCGGGCGAAAATCAGATCTATATCGGTGCTGGGGTAGATAGCATACAGGCCGGTAATGGCAATAATTTTATCGAACAATATGCGGAAGGCTGGGGTAGTTCATCTACACCGGTTGGGCAAGATACTGTCAGCGTCGGAAATGGTTATAACACCATTGTATTAGGTGATGGCAATACGCAAGTTAGCATGGGTAGCGGTTCCAATGCGGTGAGCTTGGGAAATGGTGTCGATAATATTGTGGCGCAGGATGCCGCCGGACAGAACAATGTTATTTATGTTGGCGACGGTAAAGACAGCATCAGATTAGGTAACGGTAATAACCAGATCAATACAGCCGATCAGACAGGCGGCACCGATACGATTACGGTTGGTAACGGCAATAACGATATCGATGCCGATAAAGGTAACGATGTTATCAGTGCGGGTAATGGCAATAATTATATCGATGCTGGCAGCGGCAATAACACCGTAACGATGGGCACAGGATCCAACGCAATCACATTGGGTAATGGGAATAATAAACTCAATGCTTCAGATAGCGCCGGTTCTCAAAATACCATCTCTGTCGGATCAGGTTCCAATCAAATGGTACTTGGGCAGGGCAATAACAATATCCAGGCGGGCAATGGGACCAATACGATCAATGCAGGGAATGGTACAAATAGCGTTAGCTTGAGTATGAGTTCCAATACCGTTGTATTGGGTAACGGAGCAAATACGGTATTGGCCATGGATGGCATCGGCGCCAAAGATGTCATCACTACCGGTAACGGCAATAACAGCGTCAATCTTGATCAAGGTAACGATACCGTTGCACTTGGTAATGGCGCTAACAAAGTCACGGCTGGCAACGGCGCTGATATCGTCACATTAGGCTCAGGCAGTAATAATGTGGTACTGGGTTATGGCAATGATAGTGTCAGCGCTCAAGACAGTGTCGGTGCGACGAATACGCTCTTACTGGGTAACGGCGCAGACGCCGTTGTTCTTGGCTCAGGTAATAATACGATTACGACTGGCAGCGGCAATAGCAAGATTCAGGTTGGAAATGGTAATAACACGATTACGGTCGGTAACGGGGCGAATCAAATCACGACCGGCAACGGCACCAATGGAATTCATATTGGCACGGGAAATGACACCATCATTAATAATGGTGGCACAGATACGCTGTATTTTGCATCGACAGCATTGAGTGATACGCTCAATTTCAGTCAAAGTGGCAATGATTTACTGATCAATGAAGCGTCAACAGGTGCGACAGTCCGAGTGGTTGGTGCGGCAACCAATCTAGCCAATGCGATGGCGCAATTTGTTGCTGGTAACGGTAATTATGCCGTGCATGCTGATAACGGTAATTACAATTTTAAAGCGGGTAACGGTAACGATACAGTCACGGCAGGCAATGGATCGGATACGGTGATGCTGGGATCAGGAACAGATAGCATCAGCTTGGGTAGTGGTGCCAACACAGTAACGACGATTGACGGTGTCGGCAGTATTGATACGATCACCGTGGGCAGTGGAAATAATACGATTAATGCTGGACAAGGTAACGATAAAATTACCGTTGGAAATGGCAGCAATCATATTAATGCGGGTAACGGTGCTAATGGTGTGACCTTAGGTTCGGGTTCCAACTCTGTCACGCTGGGAAATGGTGCCAATACAGTGAAGGCAACAGATGTCACCGACAGTCTAGATAGCATTACCCTGGGAAATGGAAATAATAGCGTCACGTTGGGCGCAGGCAATGACCATCTGACTGTAGGGGCTGGGGCAAATACCATCACGCTGGGTGCGGGCAATAAAACGGTGATGCTGGGTAGTGGTGCCGACACTATTTATACCAATGGAGGAACCGATGCCATCCAATTGTCCAATGGGCAGTATAACTTCTGGGATACGAATGCTACGGACAACGTCTCTTTGACCGATGGAAGTAATACGCAATTGTGGTTCAAAAAATCAGGCAATAACCTGGTGATTACGGTGTTGGACAGCACGGAAAAAATAACGATTAATAACTGGTATTCTGGAGGAGCGCTCAATCAATTGACTGCAAGCAATGGGTTAAGTGCGAACTCAGCAAGCATTAATCAGTTGGTGCAAGCGATGGCGGCATTTTCACCACCAACATCATCGCAAACCACCTATACAGCAGCTGAGCAAAAAGCATTAGCACAGTTAGTAGCAACGAGTTGGCATTGATGGCGTGATAATGAGAGAGAGTATTTCGGAACACAATTCAAACAAGCCGTCTGATATTGAACCAAAGCTGATGCAAAGCGCAATGCCAGAAGATGGCATTGCGCCAGATGAGGTTGCGCAGGATTCAGGTTTAGTGTCGTTGTTGATGATGGCTGGATTACATGGCGTTGCCGCCGACCCCATTCAACTTAAACATGAATTTAGTCAGGAACCGTTTTCTGCACAGACTATTTTGCTTGCAGCCAAACAGCTCGGCATCAAGGCAAAACTGGTACAACAAAATCACGAGCGCTTGGCGTTGGCGCCCTTGCCTGCGATTGCGATGGATCAGGAAGGTCGTTTTTTTATTGCGGCGCGTGTCGATAACAGTAACAAAGATTTGCCGCGCGTTTTAATCCAACGGCCGGGAGAAGCGCCCGTGGTCTTGCCACTGGCGGATTTTTTGCGCATCTGGACTGGGCAACTTTTATTTTTCACCAGCAAAGCCAGTTATGCGGGAGAAATTGCCCGTTTTGATTTTTCCTGGTTTATCCCTGCCGTCGTGAAATATCGCCGCTTCTTGTTGGAAGTGCTCGCGATTTCTTTTGTTCTACAACTCATTGGATTGGCGACGCCCTTGTTTTTTCAGGTGGTGATGGACAAGGTGTTGGTTAACCATGCCATGAAAACCTTGAATGTCATTGCCATCGGCCTGATTTGCGCCACCTTATTTGAAGGTGTCTTGACCGGTTTGCGTACTTTCGTATTTTCACACACCAGTAGCAAAATCGACGTGGAATTGGGTGCGCGATTATTTCGGCATTTGCTGAGTTTGCCTCTTGCGTATTTTCAGACACGACGCGTGGGTGATTCCGTGGCACGCATTCGTGAATTGGAAAATATTCGTTCCTTTTTGACCGGCAATGCCATGACCCTGGTGTTGGACGTGGTGTTTTCGTTTGTGTTTTTGGCGGTCATGCTGTGGTATAGCGCATGGCTGACGGTCATTGTATTGGTGTCCATCCCCTTGTATTTAATATTGTCGCTGGTGTTTACACCGGTGTTGCGTGCACGTCTCAACGATAAATTTAATAAGTCAGCAGAAAATCAATCTTTTTTAGTCGAAACGATCAGTAACATCGATACCGTCAAGGCCATGTCGGTGGAACCACGTTGGCAGCAGAAATGGGAAAAACAACTCGCCGCTTATGTTTCTGCGGGCTTATCGACCAATAATATTGCGATGATAGCCAGCGGTGGTGTTACTTTAATCAGCAAACTGGTGACCGCTGCCATCATGTGGATGGGGGCTACGTTGGTGGTGGATAACAAAATGACTGTTGGTGAGTTGGTGGCTTTTAACATGCTCGCAGGACAGGTGGCGTCACCCATATTGCGTCTGGCGCAATTGTGGAACGATTTTCAGCAAGTCGGCATATCGATGAGTCGTTTAGGCGATATCCTGAATGCCAAGACCGAAGTCATCGGTCAAAAAACGCGTATTTCACGTATACAGGGTTCGGTAGAGTTTGATCAGGTATCGTTCCGTTATCGCCCCGATGCGCCAGATGTACTACGCACAGTGAATTTGTCAGTGCAAGCCGGAGAAGTGATCGGTATCGTTGGGCGATCCGGCTCAGGAAAAAGTACCCTCACCAAACTGGTACAGCGCTTATATGTTCCTGATCGCGGACGTGTTTTAATCGACGGACAAGATATTGCGATTGTTGATACCAGCAGCCTACGTCATCAAATTGGCGTGGTATTACAAGAAAACAATTTGTTTAACCGATCCATCCGCGACAATATTGCGTTATCCAATCCTGCGTTACCCATTGAAGTCATCCTGCAAGCGGCCAAGCTTGCAGGAGCACACGAATTTATCAGCGAATTACCTGAAGGGTATGACACCTTGGTCGGTGAACATGGCACAGGACTCTCTGGAGGGCAACGTCAGCGTATCGCCATCGCGCGCGCCTTGATCACTAATCCGCGCATTTTAATTTTTGACGAAGCGACCAGTGCCTTAGATTATGAATCGGAAAAAATCATTCAAGATAATATGCGCAGCATTTGCGCCAATCGTACAGTGTTAATTATCGCGCACCGATTGTCTGCTGTGCGTCGTGCCCATCGCATCGTGGTCATGGAACGCGGGCAGATTGCAGAAGTTGGTAGTCATGATCAGTTGCTGCAAAATCCACACGGCATTTACCATCATCTGTATCAACTGCAGTCAGGTCATGGAATGTCGGATGGTGCCGTGGTGAGAGGTGTCGCATGAGCGTGCGTCATCGTATCGCGGCATGGCGCGCATTGTGGCAACACTATGGTGCGGCATTCAGTCATGCATGGAAAGACCGTAAAGCCATGGGTGGAGATTTATTGCTTGCCGAGGAAGCAGAATTTTTACCGGCCGCCCTGGCATTACAAGAGACGCCATTTTCATCGACGGCGCTTTGGACCGGACGGATTTTGATGGGATTGGTGCTCACAACTTTAGTGTGGTCGATCTGGGGAAAGATCGACATTATCGTGACAGCCACGGGGAAAATAATTCCATCGAATCGTACCAAGACCATCTCATCGATTGATGTCGCTGCGGTACGTGCGTTGCATGTACAAGAGGGGCAATTTGTGCATGCCGGCGATGTGCTCATTGAACTCGATACCAGTTCCAGTGATGCGGAACATGATAAGGCACAAGGCGACCTGATCACCTCGACATTGCAGGTAGCACGTTCGCAAGCATTAATTGACGCGGTAGAGCATTTAAGTCCACCGCATATGCCTACGTTAGCTCCTGTCGGCATGCAAATAACACCGGCACGATGGGCAGCGGCAGCCAGTCAATTGGATGGACAATGGGGTGATTTTTACGCCAAACTGACGCGGTTTGATGAACAAATTACGCAGTATTCGCAAGATTTACCGTTAGCCACTCAACGCGCTAATGACTACAAGGAATTACTCAAAAATCATGATGTGGCTGAACATGCCTGGATTGAGAAAGAGCAAGCACGCATTGATTTGACGGGACAATTGAACGACGCAAAAAATCAGCGTCAGGCACTCATTACCCAAACGATTAAAGATGCTCATGATGTTTTAACGGATGGGCAAAAAAATGCGGCCGACAGTAATCAAGATGCAAAGCGTGCAGGTGATCACAGTAAATTATTAATCCTTACTTCGCCAGTGGATGGTACTGTGCAGCAACTCAATGTGCATACCGTAGGTGCAGCAATACCCGCTGCACAACCTTTGATGCAAATTGTTCCCATGCAAAGTCAAGTTGAAGTGGAAGCTTATTTAGAAAACAAAGATGTGGGATTTGTGCAAGAAGGCCAGGTAGCGGCCGTAAAGATTGACGCATTTGAATATACGAAATACGGCACTGTCCCAGCAGTTGTGAAACATGTTTCGCGTGACGCCGTACCAAATGACAAGCAGTCCGATTCCATGCAACAAGAACCGTCCGATGCGCCCAAGCAAAATGGATTGCAATACGCTGTCAAAATTACGCTGGATAAATCCACGATTTTTGTGGATGGCAAAACTATGCCGATTACCCCAGGAATGTCAGTGAACGTTGAAATTAAAACGGGATCACGTCGGGTCATTGAATATGTGTTATCTCCTCTGATTCAACACGCTCACGAAGCTTTACATGAACGTTAAGATGAGCACGACCTTAGGCCACATGCCAAACTTATTACGTGCATTTACTTTGCCGCGTTTGCAATTCATAGGTTGCGCTTCGATGTTGATGACGCTGACGATGTATGTAGGCTTGGTGCACGCACAGGATGTCAGAGAAGTTGTCACACCGTGGAACGATCCGCTACGCACACGTCCTGACATACTAAAACAAGGCCCAACATTTCCAGGTGATCAAACTGCTATTGATTGTGCCGAACTCACGCCGAATCACGACGAACAGCAAGGCTTGTCACTGGCTGACGTGCTCGATATTGGGCTATGCTCTAACCCACAGGTGAGAAGTTCCTGGGCTGATATCAAGATTCAGGCGGCGGCGTTAGGTGAAGCCAAGGGCGCGTATTTACCCACCGTCTCTGGTGGACTTAGTCGTTTAAATGATCGCACCAGTTATCCTGGCGGTAATTTGGATCCGACTTCGGTGCATGGTAACGCTGAAAATATGGGGCTTAACTGGCGTTTATTCGATTTCGGTGGTCGTGCCGCCAACAAAGCTTCAGCAACCGCTTTGTTAGAGGCAGCGATGGCCAGCCATAGCGCGGCCTTGCAAAAGACCATCGAAACATTAGTTGGCGCTTTCTTTGATGCACAAACAGCACGTGCTTCTTTGGAAGCCAAGCAGAAGGCTGAAACATTGGCACGCAGTACGGTAGAGGCAGCCCAACGTCGGGAAACGCGTGGTGTTGGCGCACAAACCGATACCTTGCAAGCGATGACGGCATTAGCCAAAGGGACGCTCGATAAAAGCCGTGCTCAAGGGGACTATCAAAAAGCGATGGCAATGTTAATTTATGCGATGGGCTTGCCCAGCAATAGTCAATTACATCTCAGTCATGATGTTGACGATAACAATCATCTTATTGCGCAAGATTTGCAGGCATGGCTGGAACAGGCGAAACATACTCATCCGGCCATTATCGCGGCACAACGGCAAGTAGAGTCGGCACAAGAAAAAGTGATTGCAACGGAGTCTGACGGATTGCCGTCGATTGATCTGGGTGCCAATGTGTACAAAAATGGTCGGCCTAATCTGGGATTTCCTACTACTGAAACGACAGAGAAAGTTATTTCGGTTACGCTAAATATTCCTCTATTTGAAGGATTTACCCGGACATATAAAGTGCGTGGTGCACAAGCGCAGGTGGAAAAGAGTCAGGCTAGTTTAGATGACACGAGAGATCAAATTCTGATGAATGTGGTCAAAACGTATGCAGACACCCAATCCGCATTAGGAAATCTTGATGCGTCAGATATGTTGCTGCAGTCAGCACAGGACGCCGTTGATTCCATACAACGAAAATATGATCACGGGGCTTCAGATATTGTAGAAATGCTCAATGCACAATCCGCGCTGGCCGATGCACAAGCAGAGCGCATTCGTTGTCAGGCTGAATGGCGTTCTGCAAGACTTAGATTGTTGGCCAGTGCTGGAGTATTGGGGCGATCGGCGTTGGAAAAATAAGGCCAAAAAATAAATGACGCCAGATCGTTGGATAGGAACGTTTTTCCTCGAAATACTAGAGGCCGGTATCGTTTCTACCAACGATTTTAAAGTATTTGGCATATTCGGATGCTGAATGCCTCTTTGGGTTATTTCATGGTGACCCAAAGAAAATCGACCCAGTTTGCCAACATCACTGGGATTCCAGTCTATCTTTGTGAGTGACGTTTACAAAATACTTTAGGCAGTAAAGCGATTAATTCAGATGTCCTCTCGAAGAGATATTGCCGCCCATGGTCAATGTCAGGGCCGGATATCGGCAGGATGTTATGCTGCCGAAAAATCTTCAAGAGCGTACGTGGACAGGCGTTCCAACATTTGCAAATTGAGGTGGAAAAAATATATTTATCAGAAAATTCGGTTAGTGTACTTTGCGAGATAGACCTTGCCTTACCTCGTTTCGAATCTATTTCATCTTCATGAAGAAATCCACGCCGGCACAAAAAATACGCCACCTCCTCTTTGATCCCAAGTATTTTCGCCACATCTACTATTTTGTGGCCCGTATCTTTTTTGGGGAAAGTCAGTTCACACCAGTTTTTCAAAATATTTCTTGATACTATCCAACTCGCAATTCCAATAGAATCGGAAGCCTGGCCAAGTAACTTCAATTTGCGGTATTGTATGTCGCGAATTAGTGCAACAATCTCGGCATCTGACCATCTCCAATACCGGATGATGTGACCAACGCTTATTGAAGAACTATTAATCGTACTTAGTGCTTGAAGATCCTTGCAGACTATTAATAATTCGTCCACTTCAGTTTTCTTTATCTTCCAAGGCAGAGAACTGCTTTTATTCCGTGGAACTGATTGTTCAAAGAGTAGGGCGCAAATCGTTGAGGACCGTTTTTTACCAAGTCCAAGTAATTGAGTGGTCCGTACTAAATCTAACCATTCGGATTTTTGTTGATTTAGCTGTTCAATGCTGCTTCTTTGAATTGATAAATAGCGACGTCCTGTACTATGGATAGTTCGCTCTTCCCCAATTAGCGCACCGGACGTCACTTTATTTTTGACAGTACGCAATGACATACCGCCAAGTCTGGCAGCGACACTTGCTGGAACCCAAGTGGATTGGTCAAAAGCGGAATCACAAATTCGCTTATTTCTTTTCGCGAATTGACCGCGCCAATTTTCAACTAGATATTGTTCAAATGCGTGCCGGACAAAATCGAATGCATTATTAGCCAATTCCCGATATAAATAATCATAAAGATTCCCAAAATGTTGATTGAGTCGATGCTTCCTGCTTAAATCTGAATCGCTTTGTTTGTAGATTTGATTCAGAATTGTGCAAAATGGTTGGGGCCAATTCATAATAATTTCGGCCGAACATGAGGTAATCTCCCATGATGTTCTTAACGTATTGATCGCACTTATTTTCTGTGGCCGTGCGTTATTTCTTACATTCGCATAAGCGCCGAGAAATTGAATAATTCGCTGTAATTCTCCAATGTCCAGCGCGAAAAATGGATTACTTTCGTGCCGTGGTTTTCCATCAATGTGAAAATTACTTTGTAATAACGCACATAATTCGTTTAGTGCTTGTGGCGACGCCAGTGCCGGTTGGTTTAGTAGTAGTTCCCCGCAATCGCAAAAGCAATAGTGTTCTCTCCTCCATGAGAGTAGTTTTCCACATGCACTGCAAGTGTCGACTAACCAGCAATGGTGTACTGGGCATGTGTCAAAGAAAACCATTTCCCACTCGATACGCCATATTTGGTTTTCTTTAAAGCATTGTGGGCAAAACCGTGCGTATTCAAAGTTCCATTTAATCGTGCTCGATGTATAAGCAACATTCAAGTACTTGAGATATGCCATTCTCGATCTATCTATTTCGGGTGGCATTAATCCCATACTTGAAAGTTGAGAAAACAGGTTCCTGATTTTCAAATTGAATGTTCTAAGATTGGCGACGCCGTTTTGATCGGCAACACGCTTCAAATAGCCCGAAAAACCTTCGCATAAAGTTATTAATGGGCGTACCAACAACCGGTTGGTTGCAAGACTCAAGGTAGACTTCATCTCTAACATTCATCAATTGGTTTGAACGGAGTCGAGCGCATCTTTTTTATATTGCCATGTTTTGCGTTGATTGAATTTATATTCCTCATGTCGCAATGATTTTGAAAACTTTCCCTCGTGACTTGGTCTGCAAACGCGAAGTCAATATCGTGCCAACAATCAAATTTTCCGTTCACACAGGAACATGCCAGCCGGCTATATCTTATTTGTTCGGAATAGCAGCGTTTATCAAAAAAAGGAAATAGCTTCAAAAGCTGCAGCCATGTCGCGCGATTAATTATGAGTCGTTGAAATATTTCCACTTTTGAACATCCAGGAGAAAATGTCACTTGGTGAAATAAAATTAATTTAATTGCTAACCCAAACTCAGCATATGGGTTTCTCGTTTTTATGAGCCGACGCCAATCGGACAATGAATACCCGATTTCATTTTCCGAATATTGGAAAAGACCAACTAAAGTTTCCAATTCTTTTATAAGTTCTAAGATGGCCGTTTTTCTAATACGTGAATAAACGTTTGGGGTGGCGTCCAGTGCGACATCGATCACATGGTATTTGATTAGTGAATGCAGGGCAGGTATTGGAATCCCCAATTGGCATGCAGCATCGGAAAAATTAATAGTGCTGTCATAGAATTGAATCGCATCATTGACTATATAGCGGGGGACGTATTGATCAAGTCGATTGGGTCGAAATCCACTTTTAGCTGGGAGCAAGCGTGTACTCACCAAGAAGTCGAACTCTGGGCGTTGAATGTTAAGCAATTCCATCACCTCAAAATTCGAACAGTAGTAAAACACGCTTAAATTTTGGGGCCACCTATCGTCATAGTTAGGCGAATATGAATAAAAATCACTCCAGCTTGCGGGATTTTTTATAGACTCGATAAATTCGTGTGCGGCGACGACTATAAAGTTTGGTAATATTATTGCCTGAATATAGTGATTTAAACGATTCCAATTTAGGGGAGTAACTTCAACAGCGATACCTTGCCAGTGATGATAGATAGTGATGCCAAAAGTTCGTTTCAATGTTTCAAATAAATTGTTTTGCCAATTTATGTGATTCTTACCAGCGATATTCAATAGCTCCCGCTGCGCCTCCAATGGTTTGAATTGTGCTAATAATTTATTTGGCGATGCCGGGTCAATTGGCTCCCCACCGAGAATCTGGATTGCATTGAGATACTTCGTTTGTACGGTGGCTGCATCGACATCCAAATCAAGTATTTCAGAACCTGAATCAGGGTAGTCCGACTGCAATAATTTTCTGTACAAATCGATAGTAGGTCGATCAATTTCTGAAAAATTTGAGTTCAGAAAATTGAAGTCGCAGGAGCATCTGGTTAGTTCACTTGAGTCCCACGTAATAGGTTTGCCGCAGCCTTGACATTTATCGATCATCCAAATCCCATGCTCCGGACAAGCAACGAACCACGGATACTCCCAATTTTTTCGATGATATCCGTAAGCATCCAAGCATTGCACACAAATTTTACGCGAATTCAGTGCATTTCTTATTTCAAACAGATCGGCGTTTGAAACTTCAAATTTGGATTCAGAACCCAGTGGCGTTGGGATTTCATGAGAATCTATCCCATCCAATGCCAAAATAGAATTGATTATCGAAGCGTCATGTCCGCGAATTTTCATTCTGAAATTTGAATAGATTTTGGCTGGTTCAGGAATCCCATTTTGTTCGAATACTCTCCAAATATATCCGCGTAAAGATTCACCGGACATACGTCTGGGACGGACAAGTAATTTACGGTTCGAAGTGGGATGTTCACAGTTCGTTGATTTAGACACCGTTTTCCTCCCAACTATGATTATCACCATCCAATGCGGAAGGCTCAAATGGTTCATTCTTAAGCGTTAATCTTCTCCTCTCAATTGTTCCGCTAAATGGATTGGCCGAGGAGTGCTTGTTTCCAGCAAGCCATGTGCCATAAATCTGTGCCAATAGAGGAAATGAGATTGTGTTTTCACCGCTCCTTTTTCCGATTTCTGCAGCATCGCCGAGGAGGTCGGCAACATTTCTTAAAATTCCGTCAGTCGCATAAAATAGACGCTCCAGATGTTCTGCCTGGTCAAAAAACGTGACATTACTAAAATTAGTTTGCTTCATGAGAGCTTTGGCTAGTTTTCGAAACAGATTTGTTTTTTCAGGATGGAAAATTGAAAATGGAGCGAGCCTCGCAGTTGTCTTGAATCGGCTACGCAATTGTGTATTGACTCGAAAGAGTTCAATGGCCCGCGGCGCCCCAGCGAATACTGTTGATATTTCCAATTGATCGATAAGTACTTTTAAAGAGTCCGCTGCTGCCGCGTGCGTCGCTAACTTACCTCGGTCCAGATAATGTTGAATTTCATCCAGAATAAGTAGTTCAACTTTGCAATTTTTAAACAGCGTGATAATTTTCCGCTTTTTGACGCGAAGGTTCCCGGTTGAAGGAAATGGATCTCCGAGCGCAGTTAGAATTTCTTCATACAAAGCGCTTTCCGAAGGCTTGCTGGGAACGACGATATAAAGAACTGGAATAATTGTCCTATCTTCGGCGTCAAAGCGCAGGTGACAAGACGTGTAAAATTTCAAAAGAAACGATTTCCCTACACCGCTTACGCCGAATAACTTTAAATTGCGCGGTTTGAGGCCAGATTTCTTTGAATGATGGCAATAACTTACACGCTCGTAAATTCGTTCAAAATCCGTATGTCTAATGATGTGGTTATCTAGAATCATTTTGTTTTCCCCCAGTCATTTGTATCGCTGGCGCTAGTTTTATTGATGGTTTCAAATGGGAAGTCATCGTCAACTTCATCAAGGACAATGTCACCCAAGCAGATAACGCTGGGTTGTGCCTTTGATTTCATCGATGCCGACTTTGTGGGCCGATCATTCACAATTTGATCAGGAATACCATCTTCGTTGGAGATATCCCGGGTTGATAGGCCGACTATTTTTGCAGCTCGTTTTCGATCCCGTAACTTGTTGCTTTGACTAAGCTCCGCAATCATGACGCGGAGACGTTCCCGAGCTTCAATGAGGATTCGATAATCTGAAGAATCAAGATGCATTTCTATCGCCATTTTCTTGATTAACTTGTGCTCAAGATAAGTTAGTCCGTTCGCGTATTCCTGGTTTGGGTGCAGCACCTTGATCCAATCTCTTTCAAAAACGTCATAAACCCATATGTGCCCAATATTTTGCTTTCTGAATTTGATTTTTACGTCAGCATTTGATCGCCCAGTCGGCGTAACACCAATGCGTGATCTCAAAACGTCGAGCGCAAAAGATGCATATCGCTGTCGCCCGAACATTTCAACGCCATAGTGCCAGATAGGCCGCAGCTGAATTTGGGAGCAAATAATGTCGATTTCATCGACAGAAAAAGGTAGGTATCCGACGCTCATTGGTCAAGTTCCTTCCAAGCATTGATAGGGCTTCTTCCAAGACCTCGATGCATATCCAGCATGTAAATATCGACAATCCAGGTATGTACGAGTCGTACTAACAAATCAAAATCAATGATTGCGCATTTGAGTGGGTCATATGCTTTCCTGTTCCAATATTTCGCCAACGTTGTGCCAGGCAATTTATGTATAAAACTGTAGTTGAAGGTTTTTAAATATGACTCAATCGATCCCTTCCAGTTCGGGCGACGTTTAGGCGAGAAAGTGAGATTCGTTTTGAGATCGTCACACGCAGTGCTGATCGAGCGCGAGTGAAATTCGGCCCCGTTGTCACACCGAAATGCCGCCGGGATTCCGAATACTGGCCAGGTCCCCTGAACTTCCGGGTATAACGAATTGAGGTAACTTTTGGGTTTGATTCCGTGGGCCATGCACGACAACACTGATTCGGCGCTGCAGTCATCAAAGCCGATATTGAATCCCCAGGGCATTTTGCTTTTTCGGCAGATTCCCATCGTCAATGTCGGCCTGCCCTTTGGAATGCCTAGTCGGGAATCAATGACAAAAAAATCCAATGGAGTTTGATCGATTTCGACAATTTCTAACAAATTGTGAACGGAGGGCACTGTTCCATTAAAGCGGAATCGCCGATGCGCTTCCTGCACACCCTCTCGTGCGGCCACAACCTCAAACTGATCTAATGTTTTAATGCGGCGGTGGATGCTTGATTCCGATCGTGGCTTTAACTTTTGAGATTCTATTCGCCAATCATTTTCTCGTCGAAATTCAAGCTGCATTTGATCAGCCACGTCCCGCAGCGGAAAACGGTTTTCAGTCATGTAAATTTGTTCGATCAGACGATCCTCTGCGGCGCCGACCTCCGGTGAGCATCGACGCTTACCTTTACCACCTCGATTTTCGAATCGCAAAACAAGAGAATTAATATCTTCGCCCGATTCTTTGAATCTTCTGTGCCACCGATAAACAGTGGTCTTATTCGGTGGATTCTCGTCGTTTAATGTAGTTGCTGCGTTCGCTATTCTTTCTTCAATTAACCCGAAGCGATCGATGACAATAGGGCCCTCTGCAAGCAACAATTGCAGATATTTATTGGCACGTTTTGAGGCAACTTGCGTCTTTGGAGAATAGTCGCTGAGCATTCTTCTACTACGACTGGTATTGTTGGTTGTCTGTTTATTTGAAGCACGCTGATCAGATACCTCACATTGAATTTCGCCTGCGTTGTATGCGGCAAGCAACTCGTTTAAGGTGCAATGTTTTTGGTTGTTCGGCGTTGATTCGATTAAGAAGTTGGTGTTATCGACAATGCGGACCACCCGATATAACTGCTCAGACCAAAGGAACGTCTTATTAATTGAAAAGGAAGCTTGCGGCATCATATTTCTCCGAAAGTGGATGAAAAGTCAAAATGGTTTGGCTACAAATTGGAAGATGAAAATTGAAGTGCAAATAACCAGACGCCATCAATGCTCTTACGTCCGTTGCGTCGCCAATAATTGCAGTGGCGGAACCGATGGTCAGGTTTTCAACGGTGCGAAGCGCGATAAGTTGATTAAGAAGGCGACTCCGCTCTCGCTCGCTTTGCATAGGTCGCATGCGATATGGCAACAGAAAATTGGCATTTTTTAAAGCGCTTCCAGATCTGATCTCAAGATCTGTGGCGATGTAGTACCGATACCCCAAATTTTCAAAATGAATTTTCGCCTGATCCAAATGCAATCTTACCGACGGATCTTTCAAAGCCTCGGCAGGCTTACACTCAACTAAAATTTGTTCTAGCTCTGTTTCAACCAGAAAATCGGGTGTCCGAGAAGTTTTTTCTCCGTCTAGTTCAAAAACCGATTTGAATGGTTGGCTGGTAACGTTTAAGATCACCGATGAAAATTCCATCAAGGTGACCGTGTCCTGTTCGGTGCCTGCTTCCCAGTTGATTTGTTTTTCGTAGCGACAAGATCCGAATTTGCCACGCAATATTTCGCCGCTGCGGGTGACGATCCTGCGCGATTTATGAAAATTCGGCTCGTTAGTTGATGGTGGTGAAAAATTAATAGGCATGAGTTGACCCCTTCAGTGCTAGAAATGGGCAAGTTAATGGCCATTTCTTAGAACTTGATTAATTGTGGACGTACGAAGTCCTTGACAACCATCGCGTTCAAATTGATACTGAAGGCACCACACCATAGTATCGATGTAAAGCAATTGCCGCCTTGGACTGATGACCGTTCTGGTGGCTTTTGTTTTTTTACATGATGTGTTCCTCCAGTGAAGACCCGGTCCTGTTTAGACCTGCGACTAAAGTCTCAAGCGCAATAAGTTCCTGAGCTTTTAGACCAGGTATTGTCCGGGCCAACCGAATCAATGTTTCTGTGCCTGGTAAATCGCTTCCAAGAACACGAATAGCCCCCAATAATTTTGCAAATGCTGCGGCATTTTTCAACGTACAGCGCTCGTGTTCAGACGCGTTGAGCGCATCCAAAATGCGCGCCAGTATTTTGGGGTTGGGTGGATCCCGTCGACCGCGTTCTAAGGCTGCCAAATATGAAGGGTCAATTGAAGCTGCATAGGCGACCTGTTTCCGGAGGAGCTGCCGGTTGCGCCTCAGCTGAAACAAATATTCAGAGAATTCAATCATTGCGGATACTCAGTGTTTGGAACATTATTGAACCAGTTGAGGTTAGATTGTCTGCCAAAGTTTGCGTGAGATCGTTTACGTTTTGGCGCACGAATTCAACTCATGTCGCATCGGTAATCACATGCCAACTTGAAGTCGTAATCGCGAAAATTCATAGTTATTGGACTGGACATGTATATTTAAATTTGGAATTTAGAATGTCGTAGATTGGGATTTTATATGTGCTATTATTATTTCGCAACTCATTGTTTTTAAAAGAATTTAATTGATAAATTTCTGCATTTCACATGCAGGAATTCTGCACGTACAATGCAGCAATTTTTGCTTTTACAAATTCTTCATAATGAAATGCAAGTCGTTACTTTGCTGGTGCGCATACGTTTATTTTCTGGGATGGATGTGACGTATCAATCGACCTGTGCCAACACTGTTTAAAAGAAACGCTCGGCTCGTGGCTTCAGGTTGGGAAAAGCCATTATTCTTGATCATCTCTTATGAAAATCCGTCGCCGCAAACACCAGTTATACCAGTTCTTTTTGCAGACAGCAGGTCTGCGAAGAAGGCGGCGAGGCTACACGTTAACGGAGTTCCTAGTTGGAACGGATCGTTTTGAACTAACTGAAGAGGATCACGCTTGGCTAAACATGGCACCAGTTGGAAGAGAATTTGGTAGTCCTGATTATGAGCGGCTGAGTGTGATGGATGACCGAGTGCTGGAAGTTCATCGGGAGCTTATCCTCGGGCAATGGAAACGCAGAGTAAAAAAGACAGCGTTGAAAAGGAAGAGCGTAGCGTGAGTCATAGCCGCCGTAAAACACCTATTGTAGGAAACACCATGTGCCGTAGCGAGAGCAAGGACAAACAGTTATGGCATAGGCGATTGCGCCGTCATGCGCATGCGGCGCTGGTCAAAGTCGAAACCGAGAATGATGGCCATATGACTGTTTTAGAAAATGAAGTCTCGAAAGTGTGAACAATGGGCGAAGAAGGCAAACATTTTTTCTCGCCTGACAGACAGGTCGCTATCGCGGAAAGAATCGCCAACCAGAAGGGGCGCAGCTTACCGGAGCGTTCATCTTTAAAAAACGCTTGTTGCATAAGTGGATAGGTAAATGAAAATCCGTCACCGCAAACATGTCCTTTATCAGCGCTCACAGAGAGTGCGCATCGTTTTGGAGCCGTACGGCGAGCCAGCACACATTCCCGACGCAGTGATTCACAGTGCGGTTCGTGCTGCACGCATTATCCGCGCAAAAGCGTTTCTGGAGTCTAGACGTGACGAATTTTGGACCAGAGCAAAAGCTGCGAAACAGAGACTACAAGAAATCGAAGTGGGCGTTCTAGCAGGGTCGATCAAAAAATGAAAATCCGTGACCGAAAAAAACAACTATACGCAATGCTTCTGTCGCAAGCCGCCAGAGTATTGGTAAGCGATGGTATTGCCGCTATGGTCGAAGCACGCAGAGCACGCCGTATGGCTGCGCTCAAGAAGGTTGCTGGTATTTGGTCGCTCCGATCGGATATACCTGCTGACGGCCTAGAATATCAGCGGGACCTGCGGGCTGAATGGAGCGTCTAGTTCTTTTCGACATCAACGAAAATTGCAAAGAGTGACGCGTGACCAGATGGTAAGAAATTAATATTTGCAACCGGATGCAAAAATAATGAATTAACATTGTGTGTGATTGTGCGGAACCGATTTTATGTCAAATAAAAACACTTTTCGACGCCAAACAACTCAATTAATTAAGACAAAAACGCATTAACTGGTTGCGAATATTCCTTGCTGATATCGTCATTAAATTTATTCATTTTTGTAAAATCGCAAACTACAAATCCCCGATTTCTATTGGCTATTTTTCTGGGAACTCTAACGTTTTTTGATGAATAGCACCATTCCCGTGCAACAGCAATGGGGCCAGTTTTTCAGCTACTAATTGTGACAATTTTTTGCAATGCTCTTCAGTCATGATTTCACCGTATTTGGCCCCACAATTAGCAATGCCATACGCTGCAGCATCCTCAAGAATTTTTTTGGTTTGCCGTTCCTTCTGTGCCGCATACCCAATTCGCATTACCTCTTCCATGGCTGCTTGCATTGCACCGTCTGGAATTCTGTCGTAGTTATAAATAGCGCGCATATCCTCAACTGAAAACCGCAGATCCACGCCCAGGTCTAACTCGACTCCGCTTCGAGGGTCGATGGCGTACGTTTTGGAAAATTTTCTACCCGAATACTGATTTGACAAACAAACGACTACTCTATGGGCGCTGAAGTATTCAACGTAACCGAGCAACATCTTGGATGTCGGATCGCCACTGACAGAAACGCAATGAAAGATACTATCAGCCGGTCTATGCAGAATCAGATCTTTTTCGTAGAAGTATCCAAAATTCGCTTCACCTCCATTTTTCAAATATTCGATTGCCAGTGGACATTGGCCTGCGTCAATTCCAGCGTCCCACGCTAGTGCAAGACATGATTTGACGAGTGATCGCCCGCTTTTTTCACCTCCAAAATTTAACGTAGCATGTACAATTTTGAGAGAAATGGTATCTTGAATTTTTAAACTATCGAGAGCTGCATCAACATCAAGTTGCGGGAATTCTGATTTTGCCCGTTTAATCAAATTTTTCGCTTCTTTCAGCGTACTTGCTTGAATTTTTAGTTTGCCACTTTTGTCGAATTGCTGAACTTCATATATTGGTCGCGCCAAAGACTGCGTACCATCGTGGTGTAATTTTAGTGGGCCGACACTGGTATCAACGATCATAGAAGGCGTCACACCCCGATCCCGCTCAATTCCAAGGAACAGGCATAGAAAATTAAGTTGCTTACTAAGCTCTGCATCCCAAGTGTCGCCAGTCTGTTTATTGCACTCCTGGCAGACGAACCCTCCGATTTTCTTTCGTCCACCGATGGCGTTGGGAATGATATGTTCCCTCGAATTGTTGGATTCTGTTAGTTCCACCGGCTCATCGGGGCACAACTGACAGACGTTTTTCGGCATAGCGCTCTTTCTAAATCTATTAAATTCACGATGCTCTACCATTTCGGCAGTAATCGCCCAGAAGTCAAGAAACCTGATCGAAGAAACCTCTCAGGGCATGAAGTATCTTGCTGTCGTCACGATCTCTAAATCCCGCAAGAATATCTTTTACGGGAGAGCCCGCGCTGTGTCCCGCTCGATATAACCGGCCGTTAGATATCAGTGCTAGTTCAGGCTCGTCAAAGTAAACTTCGTCAAGAAAATAGGAAACGCGCCCGCCTATAATCTTTATTTCGGGCCCCGCGATTTCGATAGCTGGCATATCACCCATCACTTTTAATATAGATTTCAGGTCTCTACATTGTTCAACCCGCAATCGCTGCCAATACCAGATCAGATAACGGTTAATGCGACGAATTTCCATGTGACTTGGGTCAGCCAGCGCGTCAAACGCCCAAAAGGTACTTATAGCGGCTTCAAACACTTTGAGCAGATCTTCCCTAGCATGCTCTGCCAAATCACCCGTCTGAAGGCGGCCTATTGCAATTTCGTGGAGATAGGCCCAGGCATCTGCCTGGTAATCCAGTTGCTCCAAAATCTTCGGAAATCTTCTAATCTGCGTCGCCACTGCAGAAGTTAGTCTTTGCTCCACCGCATGAATTCCCTCATGTAACAGTAGAAGTCGGATGGCCAAGCGGCGATCGTTGGCATCACTAATCCGCTGCGAAATTGAAAATAGGAGCGAATCGTCAAGAAGCCAGCGCTTTGCAGCTGGATCATAAAAATCGGCAGGCTCCGGACTAGGGGTGAGATCAATGCGGCTGTCCGCTATCGGTGTCTGGTAGAGTTTTCCTATAGATAGGAACCCTTCTGAAAACACTTCATGGTTTTGATCTGGGAACAAGTTCTCAAACCATGTTCCACTTACTTTTGTCTTGTCACGGTTATGCAATAACGTTGACGCTAGTTGGATTTTTGCAAGTTCATCAGATGCCTGTTGACGAAACTGAGACATCGCGATTTTATCCTCATCTGTCAACGTAATGCGCCGTTGTTGGGTAGCCCCCTGGAGCTCAAACGTATGTTGATAGCGAAGTTCCTTCGCGCCAAAATATTGATAGCAATGTACCGGGGAGTGAACAGTCGGGTTAACCGTAACTCCGAACTGCAGAGCTGCCCCGACCGTCACGGCGGCAAAAACGTGGATTCGAGCATTCGGTCGATAACGATGTGCCCAGTCGATAAATCGCTTAAATTCTTCTGCGGCTTCCGATAAATCTGCAGGGGATTGAAGCCCATCAACATGAGGAGTTACCAACGAAATTTCGTATTCACCGATATTCTCCCGAACGACTGGAATGACGTCATTGAGATCTACCTTATGAGATAACGAAATTCTAAGGACTACGTTGCCTTTGGCATTAATCGCTTCGTTCGAAAGCGTCAGCGGCACCAATGCGCCAGCCGCACTCGTCCCAGTCTGCGGCCACTTCCAACCAGTGTGAGGAGAATGTAGCTGCTGGTAAATCTGAATCTTCTTAAATCCCCCAAGCTGAAACCCCAGCGCCATGGCCAGCGGAATCGGTGCGGCACCAAAATATTGCACCGGCCAGTCAGGGTGTTTTTCAAGAAGGGGCTGCAGTTTTTGGGTTATTTCCTCGAGCTGCTTTTGGCGCGCGGTAAACCAATCGAATGAGCCGAGGTCCGCGAGACTTGCTTTCACAGACGTCAGATGAACGATTTCCCTTGGTAGCCCTGTCAATGCTTGTGGGAGTGCCTGCAGCATTTCATGCTGGCTGATTTCTGCCAGCACTTCATGCGCAATCATTATTATTCCGGAAGGTATTTCATCCGTCTCAGTCATTGCCATCATTTCTCTTCTTTAAACTGTGGCGATGGTACTACTAGCGCGATGGCCTCCTGCAGCACTTCGGCCGAAAATGGCCTATCAGTTTGCCATGACATCCGCAGAGCAAGCTGACCAACTCGATCTGTTAGATCCGAATACGTATAGGGGATAGTTGTATTCGTTGCTTTGACTAACTTTTGGATCTTGCTGGAAGTTACGTCAGTGCCTTCCAGCATCCGTTCAAATAGTTTGGCACGTGATTCGTCTTCAGGGCGGTCGAATTTCAAAATGAGTGCAGCACGGCGCAACACCGCAGGGTCCAGCGACAGTTCGCGATTCGTGATCATAATCACCGCCATCGCAATCCCATCTCTGGCGATCAAGTCGAGTTGCTTAATCAACACATTCACTCCGGCCCGATCTTCATGGTGCGCCTGGGATTGAGACCGGCTAGTCGCAACATCATCCGATTCATCGATGATCAGGATGGTTGGTTCTTTTGCGCCTCTTCTCCGGGCTTGTTCGAACGCTTCGGTAATTCGCAACGATAACTCGCCGACAAGACCACCACCTCGAATATCAGAAGGTGTCTCCAACACCAAAATGCGACGGTCTAGAAGTTTTCCAACGGGCGATCCGACGCAATTGGCCAGCGCGGTTTTACCGCAGCCGACGTCGCCGCTGAGTACGATCAGCGGTGCCGCCTTTGGCATTTTTACAAAGTACGCCAGGCCGCCTTTATGATGTTTATTCATCCACGCATGCAGCAAATCCGGTGCCAGTAATGTCGACAGGGTTGCTATAAGCGAGTCTTTGTGATTATCGATGCCGACCAGTGCGTCAAATTTCGCTTTGCCGTCCGCTGATGGATGTTTGGATTCCGTTAATACGATCGCGCTCACTGAACTGCTCCTATAATATTGCGTATGACGCCATAGCCATCCGACGAATATGCGCGATCCCGTGACGATGAACCTGAAACCGCTGCACCGTCAAAACCCCAGTTGTTGTCGCGCATGTACTGCTTCACTCCTTCAATATTCCCTGATTGATAGTCCAGGTCCACAAAGAGGTTTGCCGTTGTTCCGGCCGGAAAGGAAAAATAGTTGATGCCACCAGCCTTGCCTTTCTCCATGAGCGTTCCGTCGGCAGATACAACGTATTCTATTGCATGAGTTTTCACGTTATTGAAATTCAGTTGAACTTGAAAGCTGCGCGCGGCTCCGTTCTCCATTACGAACTGAAGGTCACGCACCCATTTCTTAACCCGTTCTTCCGTAGCAATTCCGGCCGGTACAAGATTATAAAAATCGGCGCCGACTTCGAAAAGAACGTTTCGCACGCGTGCGGCGGTCATTGATGTCGATTGAGATTGACTTGCGCTAGTTGTGTAAGTCATGCGGCAACTCCATGAGTAATTACTGCATTTCCGAACAACTCACTCAGAATCTCATCTGCATCGCCATCCCTGCCGGCCTGTTCCAACATTTTCAAGCGAGAGAAGGCGTCACGTGCATCCGCAAACCATTCTGAGAATTCTTGAAGCTCAATGTTGCCCCACCCGGTCGGGACCACGTTGTTGGTGGCATTCACCGGATCTAGGACTTCCCAAAGGTGATTGTTCACGTGGTTCAACTGCGATGTCTCGATGCTTTTGAAATCACTGAAAGCAATTTTTTTCCGTGTTGCTGTTATATCCGCAAGCCAGGCGAACCATTTGTGCAACGTGTCCGTGTATGTGGTTTCCACCTTTAGTTGATCATATGCGGCTGCACAGAGCAGTTCGATCAGTATCGTGCGGACTTTATCAATCGATCCGGTGCCATCGATTCGCACGCATCGCCACCACTTCATCAAGCGCACGCACTCATTAAACTTTACTCTGCCGGCAAGGTCACTGCTGCTGGCTGTGCGGCTTCGCACGAATTGCGTATGCTTCGAAATAGACGTGAGTCTGCGGCTACCGTCACTTTTTAGAATAATTTGGTAATCCTTCAGGCTTGTAGACAATACTGGTACCAGATCAAAATTCAGCTTAGTGCTTGTAAATTGCAATTCGACAGAACTGCCGGTAATTGCTCGTGGAGTTCGCGGGTAGGACGCAACGGCATATTTTTCAAATCGAGGAAGTAGCGATTGGAGTTTTTCGCCTTCCTCTGTAACCGGATGAAGTTCGAATGGCAGATCGACGTCTTGCCCCTCCACATCGGAACCTCCGCGCATGTGCCGGCGTAGACCGGTGTTTTTTGCGAAAGATCCAGAATCGGGCGTGGAGATGACTGTCAGACCATCAGTGGTCGCCTGAGCACTGATGCGCCCGCGTATTTCCTTGGATTGCTCGACGATCTTTGTAACGACATCTGGTTCTGGTTTTATCCAGTCAACGAAAGCCGCCAAGTTACGGTGGGATCGATCTTGTATTGTTGTCATAAACTCACTTCACAATAATTCTGCATCGCAACATATTTGCAATCATATGATGTTGCTAGCATTATGAATTCGCTGCTTGTAACAATAAATTCGGCTGAATCAGCGATTTCGTTTCAGGAATAACCATTAATAAAGACCAAATGATAGCATATTATTTATTTTAGCAAGATAATTTATTTATTAAATATCATATGATATTATTGGATATCGGAATTGCTGCGCCAACACTGCGGCCTTAGGGGTTTGGAAATGAATGAATTAATCGGTGGGCAGGACGCCTGCCCAGGATGCGGCTCAAACTTGATTGTTACAAAGTGGGAAAGCATTTCATGGGAGCAAGGCTCAACGGACGGCAAGATTGTTATCTCGGCACTATTGCCTATTTGTGTCTGCCGCGCTTGCAATGCATCTTTTCAGGGAGCGCAAGCACAGGAAAAGAAAAACGAAGCAATTTGCAAACATCTTGGACTGATGACTCCCGATGAAATCAGAGCAATGCGCCAGAAGTTAGGTCTGTCGCAAGCGGGCTTGGCGCAATTGTCAGGCCTCGGGGTGGCGTCGATCGCCAGATGGGAGTCGGGACAACTAATTCAGGGACGCAGCAATGACAACCTGCTTCGATTGCTTAGCTATGAAGAGAACATAGAACGTTTGCGGAACGCTCTTTCGCCTCAATCTCCACGAACATCAAAATCGTTTCAGGGAAATGCACTCAGTCCTGAACGAATGGAAAAGTTTGAGGAATCAAAAAAACATTTCACACTTAGAAAAGCAGGCTGATCATGCATGTCATAACATTCTACTCATTCAAAGGTGGCGTAGGTCGTTCAATGGCAATGGTAAATGTCGCTGCGGAGTTAGCGAAGCAAGGGCGGCGCGTGCTTATGGTTGACTTCGACCTAGAGGCGCCGGGCCTCTCTTCGTTTAATTTAACTCAGCCGCAAAGACCTCACCCAGGTGTCGTTGAGTTTATCTCCCATTATTTGGAAACGAGAGAAGTTCCCGATGTGTCGAAGTATTTATTTAAATCGAACTCATTTGAAGATTCAAATGGTAGCCTATTTATTATGCCTGCCGGCTGCCAAGACGAAAGTTATCAATCGCGTTTCGGCGCCATCAATTGGCAAACATTGTATGATCGAGATGATGGATATCTCCTCATGGAAGACATGAGACTTCAATGGAAAGAGCGGCTCAATCTCGATTATGTATTTATAGACTCAAGAACTGGATATACCGACATCGCGGGCATCTGTACGCGTCAGCTGCCAGATGCTGTTTGTTTAATATTTACACCGAATAGACAGAACTTAGCGGGGATGGCAGCGATAACTGCTGGAATAAACGCGCAAAAAAATATTCCCTCGCTTCGCAGACAACAGACATATTTTGTGGCCTCTAATGTCCCCAGCCTAGACGACGACGAGAGCCTGTTGGCAACTGCGTTAGGAAGTTTCAGCAAAAAGCTTGGTTACGATAGACCGACAGCGATAATCGAACATCACAGTTCGTTCGCCCTTCTTAATGAAGCTGTATTCACTCTTGAATATCCAAACAGTAAATTGGCGCAGCAATACCGAATGCTGGCAAGCAAACTAGTCAAAGACAACTTCCAGGATAAGGTATCCGCGATCGACTTTCTGAAAGAGACTATTCGTCAATACTCCGAGGGCGAGGACACGCAACCTGCGGAAGAACTCGGTAACAGAATCGCCGCCATACAGACTAGCTTGGGTAATGATAGAGATGCTCTTTATTGGCTGTCACGACTACGAAAAACGTTTGGGAATTTGGAGGAAAGTCGATTACTTTTGGATTTAGCAATTGAAAAAGGCCTGTCCAGGCCTAGGGCTTATTTAGACCGGGCCATATTGAAAAGTAATGCGGAAGCAGATCCAGTCGACGTGCTTTCTGATATTAATAAAGTTTTAAATTTGCAAGATGGGGTCGCGGTTCCCGATCTCCTATCGGCCGTTCGAATTGCGTTTCGCTGTAAAGAATATAAGCCAGAATTTTTCATGCGAAAACCAGCCATCGAGTCTTTGTCATTTCAAGATTTCAGATTTTTCCTGCTCAATTTGGATGACCATCGTAATAATCTCAATCTTATTATTTCTCTTGCAGACGAAGCTGTTAATCGAAGAACACTGAATCCGCAAGAGCGCGAGACATGTCTCGGTAGCATAGGAAAAGCTTATGTTGCACTGGGAGAGTTACGCTTCGCAGCTGAAAAGTTTCAGCAAGCATGTATGTCCGTTCCAGAACCATCAATCGAGTCGAAATTCAATTTAGCGATGGTAAATTTTTGGACTAAGGAAGAGGATGTGAATGGATTATTCCTTTCTGTCCTTATGCAGATCCAATTGATGCCTCCAAACTCCGTTTCGTTCAATACGATGCAATGTGCCGCATTTGCACATTGGGTGATTGGTGACCAGAAGGGCGCCCAATCAATGTTGGCGAGAGCAAAGCAAGAACTTATCGAGAAGCGGCAACAATCTTATAGCTGTTGGCGTTATTTAACTTCTCCCCCTGGCGCACTGCTTGAGGATATTGCGGAAATGGAAAGGTTATTCAGAGGAGAAACAGTTTTCCCATTTTTCTTAAAAGATAGTGAGTTATTCTCGGGAAGTTTGGCCAAGGCCTAGCTGCTTTTACTCAAAATTTAGAACAACAATACAGGGGGGTATGTGCAAAGTACAACAAAAATTATCCAAGATAGTCCGTCGGAAACTGACCAGTTTGGTGGTAAAGGCCACGAACGAACTGCGAACGCGCTTGTGGATGCACTGAATCAGTTGCAGAGCAAGGATGGTGCGATTGGGCTGGAGGGAACTTGGGGAGCAGGCAAATCGACAGTTATTAAGATTGCTGAGAAGAAGTTAGCGGAACACAATTCCAGCGATCTAAAACACTCGATATTCACGTTCGATCTTTGGGCGCACCAGTCGGACGATTTTCGGAGAGCGTTTCTAGAGTCGTTCGTCGCATGGCTTGACTTGAAGAAGATGCTTCCAGTCGCAACGCTTGATCGGGCAAGAGATGCCATTCGCGATCGGGTCAAGTCAGTGACTGTCGAGAGCACTAAGAAATACAACACATTCGGCATCGTTTTTATACTCATTTTTCCGCTTCTTCCATTTATCTACGCATGGCTCGGGCCGTCTGCTTTCAAGCAGCCCTCGGGCACACCTACTGGCCCAGACTGGCCTTTTTATTTGGCGGTGGGAATGATTGCCATTCTTTATGGAAGCGTAGTATTTAGGTTCGTAGATCTCTACTATGAGATTAATTGGCGCCAACTAAGGATTCCATTGCCGAAATCAGGAAAAAGTTTTTCTGACGCGGCCTCAAATTGCGTCTCAATGTTTTCAAGAGATGTGGAGAGCGAGACAACGACGCAAAATATCCGAGAAGAAGATCCAACCACCATTGAATTTCACAGAATTTTTCGTAAGCTTTTGAGCGCTGCGCAGTCCAATAAAATTGCAATAATTCATGTGCTAGACAACATTGATCGATTACCCAAAGAATCAGTGGCCACTACCTGGTCAGAAGTGCGTGCACTTTTTGCTATTCGGGGAGGGCCAGCTGTGCAACCGCACGATAATGTCTTGGTAGTTCTGCCTTATGACAAAAAATTCGTGATGAGCGCATTAAAGGAAGACGAGGATGATAAAGAAGCCGACTTTATTGAGAAGACGTTCAGTCGAACGTTACGAGTTGCGCCTCCAATTTCGCATGACTGGCGTGAATTTTTTCTCTCGAAATTGAAAGAGTGCTTCAATAATTCTACTACTGACGAGGAGAATGCTCGGCTTTTCCGTCTCCTGCGATACAGCTTGCAGAAAACAGAAACTCATGCCAGCCCGCGCAGAATTATTCACTTTGTAAATGAATTAGGTGCACTCGACGCACAGTGGAATCGGACGGTTACTTTAGAGGCATGCGCTATATACATTCTGAATAGAAAAAACATTGAAGAAAAATCAAACAGTTTGCAAAAGAAAGAAACTATCGATGAGCGGTATTTGCAGATCGCGAATGTGGAAAACCTTTATCGTCAAATAGCTGCTCTTACATTCAATGTCGATCCTGATTCAGCGAATCAAGTACTCCTGCAGGATCCAATTGCGAAAGCCTTGACGAGCGCTCAATCAGATGAATTGAAAATGTTGAGCGATTTGCCGGGCTTTCATGATGTCCTACAAGATGTGTTGCAGGAACCTTCTCGTGAATGGTTGTTGACTCCGCAGGGAATTTTGCATCGCGTCTGTCAAAATCTTTCCAGTCTTGATCTCGATGACATTAGGGCCAAAGACTGTTGGCGCGATGTTTCAAATGATATCTACGGTTTAAAGGAACCGATCTGGCCCGATGTTGAAATTGTCAAGGCGCTTGCTCTTGCAATACCAAACATTCGCAATCCCGCTGATGCACCTCGACTGGCAAGAAAACTACAGTCAAATTTGGGCGGCTCGCCACAGGAAGTCATCGAGAAAAACCCTCTTGATTACGGTGCTGCCTGGCTCGCTTCAACTTTTACAATCCAAGATGCCTTACAACCGGTTGTATCGGCAGAAATTTTTTCGCAGTTCAAACGCCAGACGACCGTTTCATTGGAACCAGATGCACTTTTTGGTGCCGCGTTCGAATGTTCTAAATCAGCCAAATACAAACTGGGCGAAATTCATAAAATTGAATGTGATCAAGCAAAACTCGAGGAACGCTTATTAGCTACTCTCAGAGACAACCCGTCAAATGCGCTGACTATTTTGGATCAGATAGCCAAGTGTTTCACTACAGCCAGTATGAATCGCCTTTTAGAGGCCGTTCTTGGGATTCTAAAAACGTCGCCCTTAGAGAGTTCGGATGAAAAGCCTAAACGGACGGCGCTACTGGAACTGTCAAAAATGCTTTGTCTGAAAATTGGCGACGGAGACACAGATAAATGGAAGGCGTTCGTGCAACCATTGGCAATCGATGGTTCACTGGCTTGGCATGCACAAGAAGCTATCCAAATTGGTGATCAAACTGGCGCGTCGCATGCTATTTCCATCCTTATGGCGATACAAGACAATGCAATCGCTTTTGGAATTCCTGGTGCTCATCCGCAGATAGGAAATAGAACTGTAACAGCAGTTCAATGGTTTAATAATTTCGTAAAAGAAGGTTCGACGGATACTGAACTAGTTCAGATGATAGCCAGCATTACGCCGGATTTGGCGCCATTTGGTCATTGGACAAGAGGTGGTCTTAAAGGAGATAACACAGCACTCTTGTATGAGCAGGTTTTGGATAAAATTATTTGCTCTATAAATTTTAGAAGACTTGCTATCCAAGATGCTCTGAACGATTACCCGAAGATTAAAAAACTTGTGAGTGACAATAACGCCTCCTTTCGATTCCTTAAGAAATTGACTGGCTGGAGCCAACATTTTTCGACGATTCTGTCTGATAAGAAAAAATTGCTCGAGTTGCCGTCTGAGCTAATATTGGACATCCAATCCCAAGCATTTGATACAGTCCTGAAACAATTCCTGGAAAGTATTGACGAAATGATTCTCAATGCTACCTCGGAAGAGTGGAAGGCGGCACTGACCGAGCAAAATGATCTGCTAAGAATTTTCATACTCAGAAGGAAAGACACTGCATTGACTCCATCCGTTAGTGAGTATCGGCCAGCGTTACTAGATCACGTCATCGGAGTAATTAAAGGCCAAAAGCAAATCAGCAACTTCAAAGAGGACTGGCACGTGGTAGCTCAGGGTCTTGCTTCAAACAATCAAGCGACTCTTGCAAATGAATTGCTTTTGGCTTTGGCAGCTATTGTCGTTAATACTGAGGGACTCATGCAATTTATCGGATACTACCGTGACATCGCTAGTAGGATGAAATTTATCGAACATCCTGACACTTCGCTGAATCAAATATTTTCAAAGTTAATTGCCAGCACGAACGAGAATGCCAAAGCATTTATTGACACTCATTTGGATGACATTGACGCTTCTCTTGTTTCAGCTTCAAGCGACGCTAGGGGAGCGTTTCTAGAAACACTTAAGTCGCATTCCATTGGAGATGGGCCAAGTGCCAATCGCTTCGTTGCCTTGCGCGGTAGATTTGGAATTATTGATGATGCGCCAAATAGTGAAGAAGACGACGAACCTGGAGACAAGATAGAGGATAAAACTTCATGACCTTCTTCGGTAGGCTAGTACAAGTATCGGTATGCCTGAAGAACTTGTAATTGAGTTGCAGGAAGGATTTCGATGCGCAGGTATTAAAACGATGCACCTGACAATTATGCCAACCGAGGTGCGCGCTATTATAGGGTATCTGATTCCAGCGGTTGGGAGGTTGACAGTGGCACATCTTAAGTTTATGACAACTAAGTCGAATGCCCATTTGATTGGCTTAAATAATTAATACAGTATTAAATGGTTTATTTTCAATTGGAGGTCATTTACGACTTTAATGGGAAGGAATAACTGATCAAAGGCCGTGCTTGGTCTGTTCGCTGATTACCGATTTTGCAAAATTTCAAATCTAATCGACGTTAAATGGAAATTGGAAAAATCTAACAAAAAAACCCCAGGAATCGATCATTCCTGGGGCTAGTTTCTATATCGATTTACTTAACCTCATATTTTTCTGCCTAAGTCTAAGGCTATCGTGCTACCAATAACTATGGTAATCCGAGGTATCCAGTATCATTCATTTGACAAATATCTCAACTATTTTGAGAACCATCAAGAATTTTTGCTTTGATTTAGAGAATTTACAGAAGATCGACATCTGCCTCAAATTTTGAGGCAGATTGCAGTAATTGCGCAAAATTGATTGCAAGAAAACCAGTTAGATTGCATTAACTTTGAATGCCTCCGTCAGACGACAAATCAAATATCAATATTCCCAGCCCTCAAAGCATTAGACTCAATAAACGCCCGACGAGGCTCAACATCATCCCCCATCAACGTAGTAAAGATCTGATCAGCAGCAATCGCATCTTCAATCTGCACCTTCAGCAAACGACGCACTTTAGGATCCATCGTAGTTTCCCAAAGCTGGCTAGGATTCATTTCACCCAATCCTTTATAACGCTGCTTCGACACATTACGCTCAGCTTCATCACGCAACCACAGCATGGCGTGATGGAAGTCGGTCACGGCGGATTCTTTAGTGCGCTCGCCTTCGCCACGACGGATGAAAGCGCCTTCGCCGACCAGACCTTTAAACGTCGCAGCAGCGTTGGCCAATACGCGGTAGTCATTGCTGTCGGTGAAGTCAGCGTCGATTGAGCTCACGCGCACGTTACCGTGATGCATACGCTCGATACGCAGGCTGAAACGCTCGGACAATTCGTCGCTGGTCACAACGGCATGCACGCTAGGATCGTTGATCGCAGCGGTAATGGCTTTTGCCGAGATTTCAGCATTGGCAGCGTTATCCAGTTGCAGCGTCACGCCGGTCATGATGGCGGTTAATGCGGCGCGATCTATCATGCGGGTCAAGCGCATCATGATGGCGTTGGCCAGATTGTATTGGCGTACCAGTTCGGCCAATGCTTCACCCTCGATAGGTGCAGCGCCGGTGCTTGGAATTAACGCGGCATTGTTCAGCGCTACCGTCATCATGTAAGTGGCTTCTTCGGCGTCATCTTTTAAATAACGTTCGTCGCGACCGGCTTTGACTTTATACAGTGGCGGTTGCGCGATGTAGATGTGGCCGCGTTCTACCAGTTCCGGCATTTGACGATAGAACAAGGTCAGCAGCAGGGTACGGATGTGGGCACCGTCGACGTCGGCATCGGTCATGATGATGATGCGGTGATAGCGCAGTTTGTCTACGTTGAATTCGTCCGGGCCTATGCTGGTGCCGAGGGTTGCGATCAGCGTGGTGATCTGCTCGCTTGAGAGCATTTTTTCAAAACGGGCTTTTTCTACGTTCAATACTTTACCGCGCAATGGCAGAATCGCCTGGAATTTACGGTCGCGTCCCTGCTTGGCAGAACCGCCCGCAGAATCACCCTCGACGATGTACAGTTCGCACAGCGCCGGATCTTTTTCCTGACAGTCGGCCAGTTTGGCGGAGAGGCCTAAGCCGTCCATGACACCTTTGCGGCGGGTCAGTTCGCGGGCTTTGCGTGCGGCTTCACGGGCGCGTGAGGCTTCGACGATTTTGCCGCAAATGATTTTGGCGTCGTTTGGTTTTTCCTGCAAATAGTCGCTCAAGGTTTTGGCGACGATTTCTTCTACCGGGCCGCGTACTTCAGATGAAACTAATTTATCTTTGGTTTGCGAGCTGAATTTTGGTTCCGGTACTTTGACTGACAATACGCAAGTCAGACCTTCACGCATATCGTCGCCGGTGACTTCGACTTTCGCTTTTTTAGCGTATTCGTTTTCGTCGATATATTTGTTGATCACGCGGGTCATTGCGGCGCGTAAGCCGGTTAAATGTGTGCCGCCGTCGCGCTGCGGGATGTTATTGGTGAAGCATAAAACCTGTTCGTTATAGGCATCGTTCCATTGCATCGATACATCCACCGTGATGTTGGTGTTTTGATCGGACATGCGCTCACCAGTTGCCTGGAATATGGTTGGATGCAATACGCTCTTGCTTTTGTTGATGTATTCCACAAAGCCGCGTGTGCCGCCTTCAAAAGCAAAAATTTCTTCTTTGGCGCTGCGCTGGTCGGTGAGTTTGATACGCACACCGTTGTTCAGGAACGATAATTCGCGGATACGCTTGGCGAGAATCTCGTAGTGGAATTCAACGTGCGTGAAAATTTCTTCATCGGCCCAGAAGTGAACTTCGGTGCCGCGCTTGTCGGTCTCGCCGATGACTTTAATCGGTGAGCAGACGACGCCGTTAATGGTTTCGAGTTCACGGTTTTGCGGTACGCCGCGCACGAAGTCCATAGTGTGAACTTTGCCGTCGCGACGGATGGTGAGCTTCAATAATTTGGATAAGCCGTTGACGCAAGATACGCCCACGCCGTGCAAACCGCCGGACACTTTGTAGGAGTTCTGATCGAACTTGCCGCCGGCGTGCAGTTCGGTCATTACGATTTCCGCCGCGCTGCGCTTAGGTTCGTGCTTGTCGTCAAACTTGATCCCGGTTGGAATGCCGCGGCCGTTGTCGGTAATCGAAATCGAATTGTCAGAATGGATGGTGACGTGGATTTCGGTACAGTATCCGGCCAGCGATTCATCGATAGAGTTATCCAGTACTTCAAATACCAGGTGATGCAAACCGGTGCCGTCCGAAGTGTCGCCTATGTACATGCCAGGACGTTTCCTGACCGCTTCTAAACCTTCTAAAATCTGGATCGATGAAGCGCCGTATTGGCTGTTATCTTGCTTTGGTTGATTCTGTTCTTGATTGGAATCTGGCGAAATCTCGGACATGGCTACCTTTGTTATATTTGATTAATTCTACAAACTGCTGATGCTGCTAAGTCGAAAACTTAGTTGGACACTAAGTTCGACACCTAGATACGCATCGGCATAACTACATATTTAAAATCTTCCTGACCAGGCACGGTAATTAATGCCGATGAAGTCGAATCGCCGAGTGCGATGTTGATCTGATCGCATTTCAGGTTATTCAATACATCCAGCAAATAAGTGACGTTAAAACCGATGTCCACGCTGTCGCCGTTGTAGTCGATTTCAATTTCTTCGACGGCTTCTTCCTGGTCGGCATTGGTGGAACTGATTTTCATACTACCTGGGGTGATGACGCAGCGTATGCCTTTGAATTTATCGCTGGTCATGATGGCGGCGCGCTGCAATGATTTCAGCAACGATTCGCGTCCGATAGAAAAATTATGGACGTAACCTTTTGGTACCACGCGATTAAAGTCAGGGAACTTGCCTTCGACTAATTTGGAAATCAGTTCGATATCGGCAAAGTTGAGTTTGACCTGGTTGTTGGCGATGTTGATTTGCACCGGTTCTTCGGTGTCTTCCAGCAAACGCTGCAGTTCCATAATGGTTTTGCGCGGGATGATGACTTCCTGGCGCGCAAATTCCTGCTCGGTCGCAACCTGACAATATGCTAAACGATGACCGTCGGTCGCAACGGCGATAACGCTGTTGCCGTCAACGACCAGCAGCAGACCGTTCAGGTAGTAGCGTATGTCTTGCTGCGCCATCGAGAAGTGCACCATGTTAAACAGATGCTTCAGGGTTTTTTGCGGCAGGGTGACGGTGGTGTTGAATTGATCTGAAACAGCGACTGTCGGAAATTCTTCGGCAGCCAGGGTTTGCAGATTAAAACGCGACTTACCGGATTGCACGGTCATGCGTTTATTTGCCAGAGTCAGCGACACTTCGCCTTCCGGCAGGGCGCGCAGAATGTCCAGCAGTTTGCGGGCGGCGACTGTAGTCGCAGCGACTTCATCACCGGAACCGATAGATGCATTGGTGGTAATTTGCACTTCGATGTCGGTGGATAAAAATGACACATTGCCGCCGTTTTTGCGGATGAGGATATTGGCCAGAATCGGCAATGTGTGCCGACGCTCGACAATACCACTCACTATTTGCAAAGGACGCAGCAGAGTGTCACGATGGGTTTTAACCAATTGCATAAGACTATCCTCTAGTTAACTTCAATGGGAAAAAAGGCGTAGTTGAATAAGATCATCTTCAGCCTTTCAAGGTTTGCTCTAACACGTGTAATTCATGGTTGCATTCCGGGTTTTTGCTCCGGTCTGCGGTAATTTTACGGACTGCGTGTAACACCGTGGTGTGATCACGGCCGCCAAACAGTTCGCCGATTTCCGGCAAGCTTTTTTGGGTAAGTTCTTTGGCCAGATACATGGCGATTTGACGTGGTCGGGCGATGTTGGCCGGACGACGTTTCGAGTACATATCCGCGACTTTGATATTGAAAAAATCGGCCACGGTTTTTTGGATATTCTCAACCGAGATCTGGCGGTTTTGTACTGACAGCAAATCTTTCAGCGCTTCCTTGACGACATCGATGGTGATGTCTTTGCCGTGAAAGCGTGAGTACGCCAGAATCTTGCGCAATGCGCCTTCGAGTTCGCGTACGTTGGAGCGCAAATGTTTGGCGACAAAAAACGCCACGTCGTCAGAAAAATTGACGCCTTCCTGTTTGGCTTTCTTGAGCAGAATCGCTACGCGCATTTCCAGTTCCGGCGGTTCGATCGCGACGGTTAGGCCTGAGTCGAAACGGGAAATCAGGCGGTCGTCCATGCCGGTGATCTGTTTTGGATAGGTATCGCTGGTGATGATGATCTGTTTTTTTGCGGCGATTAATGCTTCGAAGGCGTAGAAGAATTCTTCTTGCGTACGATTTTTGCCGGCGAAAAATTGAATATCATCGATCAGCAATAAATCGAGTGAATGGTAATAACGTTTGAATTCGTCGAAACCTTTGCGCTGATACGCCGTGACTACGTCGCGCACATATTGCTCGGCGTGGATGTAGCGGATTTTGGCGTTGGGATTGTCGAGCAGGATCTGGTTGCCGATGGCGTGGATCAAATGCGTTTTACCGAGTCCGACGCCGCCGTACAGGAACAGCGGGTTGTACGAAACGCCAGGATTATTGGCGACCTGGATCGCTGCAGCGCGTGCTAACTGATTGGCCTTACCGGTTACAAAACTGTCAAACGTGAGCGCATTGTTGATGCGGCTTTGATCGCGTTTGGGCGTTTCAATAATGGTGGTGGGGCGAGCCGGTAAATTGTCTGCCGGGGCGCTGATTTCATCAGAACGTACGCCTATGTCGACTGACGGCGCGGGTTCAGGTCTTTTATTGGTAGCGAGACGGGGATCGAGGATGAATTGCACATCGATTAAATCATTCCAGAATTGTGCTGCCAATTCAGTGATGCGGCTGGCGAATTGTGTTTTTACCCAGTCCAATTTAAAGCGATTGGGCGCAGCGATGCGCAACTTGCCTTCCACGTAATCAAGCGGTGTCAGCGGTTTGATCCAAGCACTAAATTGTTGAGGAGTTAATTCCTGCTCTAATTGAGCCGAACAAGCCTGCCAGAAATTTTCCATGAATCTTTATTAAGTGAGTTTGTTGCAGTGTCTTGAATTATTCCATCGGCCAATTCACCTCGCGTCGGATTGGCGACGCAGGGAAGATGAATGTGAAATGGAATTACGGCGGTTCAGTGTGCGGTATAAATTGGATGCACTATTGCGTTGTCTTGATCATCATTATCAGCAATGCCAACTACCCGACTGAAAGCTTACTAAAGCGATATTCTAACCGCGACTGGGTAAGTTATCCACAGGCCGGACGCTTATTTTTTTTGACGTTGTTTTGCATCTCTTGTAATAATTTAAATTTTCAAGTATCTCCGGGCTGAATCTAATTGGAATCTAAATACGGGTCCAATTTCACCGCATTGTGCAGAAAATAAGTTTTTAAAATTGTGCCAACTTACTGAAGTTCTTACTGTTTTTTCTTGACAATATTGGTCGAAATGCTGTCTAATCGCAGGTTCTCTGCCATTTGACTTATTTGTGGCGGGTTGTAGATGTTATTCGTGTTTTACCCGAATTCCAAATTTGAACCACTATTAGCTAGATTAGCGAGACCAACATGAAACGTACTTACCAACCCTCAGTCGTACGCCGCAAGCGCACTCATGGCTTCCGTGCCCGTATGGCTACCCGTGGCGGCCGCGCCGTATTAAACGCTCGTCGTGCTAAAGGCCGCAAGCGCTTGGCTGTATAAGTTTACAGTTGCAAAGAGTAATCGTCGGTGTAATTACGACTCGCGAGCAGTGTTACTAATGAAGATTACTTGAATCATGACTGGCAATTTTGAACGCACACGTCGTATCGTTAAAACGGATGAGTTTTCATCCGTTTTTCGTTTCAAGCCCGTGTTTAAGACTGAGCATCTGGTCTTGTATGCGCGTCCCAATTCTTTGCCGCATGCGCGATTGGGTGTAGTCGCTGCAAAAAAACTGGCACCCCGTGCCGTTACCCGGAATGCGGTCAAGCGCGCAGTGCGCGAAGGCTTCCGTCAATCTGACTTGTTGAGCACACTGGGTTTGGATTGCGTCGTGCGTTTATCCAAATCGCTGGGCAGCAAAAAAGAATCTGCATGCAGTACTGATATTCAGGCCGTTCTGTTTGGCGAGGTGGCGAAGTTGTTCGACATCTCCGCTAAATTGAACCGGGTGCTGGAGTCAGGTCAGCCGCTGACCGGACACAGCGGTCGCCAAGACAACGTTAGTGGAGTTGCAGAATGAAATCGCTCTTGCTATTTTTATTGCGCGCTTACAAACTCGCCATCAGCCCTTATCTGGGACAAAACTGCCGTTTCTATCCGAGCTGCTCGGCTTATGCCGATATCGCAATCCGTCGTCATGGCGTGCTTAAAGGTTCGGTCCTGGCCGGCAAGCGTCTGTGCAAATGCCATCCCTGGCACGCAGGCGGCATCGATTTAGTACCGGATGCAGCAATTAATACCGAACAGCCTTGTGATATTCCACCTGAAACTAGATTAAAATTGGCGCGCTCTTCGATAGGCACGCCAGTCGTGCTTTCAATTCCAGTTTTGGCACCACCTTCAAATCAGCCTCACTTTACAACTGAATAAGACATATTTATGAATAAGCGCATTGTCCTCTGGATCGTTTTTTTGATGTCGTTACTACTGCTCTGGGAGCGCTGGCAGACTTTCAACGGAAAACCTTCCATGTTTTTCCCCACCACGACGCAGGTGGCCAAGAATGATGCGGCAAAATCTGCAGCGGTCGATGCGCCCGTCGCTGGTGCTGCTGGCATTGCTGGTCCAGGCGCAATTAACGCGCTACCTGGTTCCACCGGCGCTGCGCCAGTTCAGGGCGAAATCGTCACTATCATCACTGACGTGTATAAAGTTGAAATCGATACGGTAGGCGGCGAATTGCGCCATCTGGAATTATTAAAACAAAAAGAAGATACCGATACATCGTTTGGCAGCGGCTGGAAAGCCATGTTCTTCCCGCATCCGCATGTTGAAGCGCCTAACGTTGTGTTGTTTGACCACAGTGACAAGCACACCTATCTGGCACAAACTGGCTTGCTGGATGTCTCGGCCAGTCACACCGCATTACCTAATCATAAATCGTTGTTTGTCGCCAAACCCGGCTTACGTACTTTGGATGCATCCGGCCAGGTTCAACTGGTGCTGGAAGCGGAAGAAAATGGCGTCAAACTGGTTAAGACCTATACTTTCACCAAGGGCTCGTACACCATCGGTTTGACGCATCAAATCGTCAACGATTCTGCGGCTCCCGTAACGCCATCGGTTTATATGCAGTTGGTGCGTGACAGCAGCAAGCTGGATGGCGACTCCCGGTTCTACAGCACTTTCGCTGGCCCGGCTGTCTATACCGAAGAAGAGAAATTCCAAAAGCTGACATTCGATAAAATCGAAAAAGGCACGGACAGCCATGTGGCCAAAGCGGACAACGGCTGGTTTGCGATGATTCAGCATTATTTTGTGTCTGGCATTATCCCAGAGGGCAAAATGTCGCGTGAAATCTTCAGCAAAAAGGTGGATACGAATCTGTATGCGGTCGGTAACATCATCGCCATGAATACGTTGGCGCCTGGCGCATCCGAAACGCTGGATGCCAAACTGTATTCCGGCCCGCTGGTGACCTCGTACCTGGAAAAAGTGGCGCCAGGATTTGATCTCACTAAAGATTACGGCTGGACTTCTATCGTCGCCAAACCGGTGTTCTGGTTGATGGATGCAATCCACAATCTGTTGGGTAACTGGGGTTGGACGATTATCGTGTTGACGCTGGTACTGAAACTGGCATTCTTCCCGTTGTCCGCAGCCAGTTTCCGCAGCATGGGCAAAATGAAATTGCTGACACCGAAAATGACGGCGATACGTGAGCGTCATAAAGAAGACCCGGCAAAAATGAATCAGGCCATGATGGAGTTGTATAAAACCGAAAAGGTCAATCCATTGGGCGGCTGTTTGCCTATCCTGATTCAGGCACCGGTATTTATGGCGCTGTATTCAGTGGTTCTGGCCAGCGTGGAGTTGCGTAATGCGCCGTGGCTGGGCTGGATCCATGATTTGTCGACGCCGGATACCTTCCTGATTTTGCCGCTGTTAATGGCGGTGTCGATGTTCATTCAGACCAAATTAAATCCTGCGCCTGCTGATCCTATGCAAGCCAAGATGATGATGGTGATGCCGCTGGTATTTTCAGGAATGTTCTTCTTCTTCCCATCCGGCTTGGTTCTGTACTATGTCGTGAATAACGTCTTGTCAATTGCCCAACAATGGGTGATTACGAAAAATCTGGCAGCAGCCAAGTAGTATCGACTAACATTGATTCTTGCAACATCGTTGTAAAAAAGCCTGTGTATTTTCGCAGGCTTTTTTGTTTCTCTTCCGTTGCATGGAATCTCCACCTAGACTGTATGCATACGTTGCATAGTTTTAGAACTATAAAAATCATGAATATCCACAGTTCCCCCATCGCCGCCATCGCCACCGCCCCAGGACGTGGAGGGATAGGCGTTGTGCGCGTTTCAGGTAACGGGCTGCTACCCTTGCTTAAAGCCTTATTCCCCCACAATGAATTAACGCCGCGCACTGCGACCTATCTGCCTTTTTTAGATGCTGACGGATCGGTAATCGATCAGGGTCTGGCGCTGTATTTTAAGGCGCCGCATTCTTACACCGGGCAAGACGTATTGGAGCTGCAGGGGCATGGCGGCCCAGTGGTTTTGCAAATGCTGTTGGCGCGCTGCCTGGAGGCCGGCAAGGAAATGGGCGTGCGTCTGGCTGAACCTGGCGAATTTACCCAACGTGCATTTTTAAACGACAAGCTGGATTTGGCGCAGGCGGAAGCGGTTGCCGATCTGATCGAGGCATCCACTGAAGCGGCGGTGAAATCTGCTTCACAGTCTTTGTCCGGGGCGTTTTCTAAAGTAATACATGAGCTGGTTGACCAGGTGGTGCAATTGCGCATGCTGGTTGAAGCGACTCTGGATTTTCCGGAAGAAGAAATTGATTTTTTAGAAAAATCCGATGCACGCGGGCAGCTAAGTAAAATACAGCTGGCGTTAAGAAAAGTCGTCGAACAGGCCGCGCAGGGCGCGATCTTGCGCGATGGATTAAACGTGGTGTTGGCGGGCCAGCCCAATGTCGGTAAATCGTCTTTACTCAACGCGCTGGCTGGCGACGACATTGCCATCGTCACGCCCATAGCTGGTACGACGCGCGATAAAGTTGTTGAAACCATCCACATTGAAGGCGTGCCGCTTAACGTGATCGATACGGCGGGCATACGCGAGGCCGTCGGTGAAGAAAGTATCGACGTGGTCGAGCGGATAGGTATCCAGCGCACCTGGGGTGAAGTAGCCAAAGCGGATGTGATTATCCATTTGATGGACGCGAGCCGCGGTCCAACCCGGGAAGATGAGCTGATCGAAGACCGGTTTCCGGAGGATATTCCGGTGATCCGGATCTGGAACAAGATAGATATTTCGGGCCATCACGCTGCGATTGATGTGACCGGAGACATCACTCATATTTACGTTTCGGCGCATGAGCATCTCGGCATCGATTTGCTGCGCAATGAATTACTTCGCATCGCCGGCTGGCAGCAAACCGGCGAGTCACTGTATATGGCGCGCGAACGTCATTTGCATGCACTGCAGTTGGCGCATGAGCATCTGGAACACGCGGCGCATCATGCGGCACAAACCGATCAGGCGCTGGACCTGTTCGCCGAGGAATTGCGATTAACTCAGGATAGCTTGAACAGCATCACCGGCGCATTCAGTTCGGATGACTTGCTGGGCGTGATTTTTTCCCGCTTTTGTATAGGAAAGTAAAACGCTGAAATGAGTTGTATCAGTTGCAGGAAAAGGATAAAAAAAGGAATATAGTTAAGCGTTTGAAAAACCAATTGAGGTTGATATGAAAACCAATTTAGTGAAATGTGGCGTAATCGCAGGTTTGACTGCCATGCTGAGCGCCTGCGTTGTGGCACCACCGCAGCCTATCGGCTATCGTATGACTGCACCGATGTTACCCACTTATGTAAATGGTCAGTATGTTGGCATGCAGCCCAATAATTACATTGCGCCAGCGTCAGCACCGGCAGCAGCTCCGGTTGCCACGAATAATCAGCAGCAGACGCAGCAACAGACGCAGCAACCAAATGCAATGCAGGCAGCGCCGCAACCGGCCCAGCAGCCTGCTCCAGTGTATTTGCAATCCACGACACCATCAGTCGTGTATGTTCAGGCACCACAGCCGGTTTATTCAAATTACTACGGACCTGGATATTATCCCTATGGTTATCCTTACCCCTATTACTCGCCGTTCTATGCCGGCCCCTATTGGGGTGGTGTTGGATTAGGTATTGGCCTTGGAGTACGTGTTCGTATTCGTTAGTATCAGGCAGGCTCATAAAAAAACCGGCAGTTCGTTTTGAACTGCCGGTTTTTTTTGCGTCATTTTTTCTGGTTGGATGCTTTAAATTCTGCATAACCTTTGGCGCGCAGTACGCAGGCCGGGCAGGTTACACAACCAAATCCCCATTCGTGCCGTATCCCTCGCTCGCCCAAATAACAGGTATGGGTGACATCGCGGATTAAATCCAGCAACGGCGTGCCACCCAGGTCCTGTGCCAGTTGCCAGGTTTGTGATTTATCCAGCCACATCAGCGGCGTGGATAAATTGAGGCGCGTGTCCATGCCTAAATTCAGCGCGACCTGCAGGGCTTTGATGGTGTCGTCGCGACAGTCCGGGTAGCCGGAAAAATCGGTCTCGCACATGCCGCCGACTAATACAGTTAATCCGCGTCGATACGCCAGCGTAGCCGCCACGATTAAAAATAATATATTGCGCCCTGGGACAAACGTATTCGGCAATCCGTTTTTTTGCATGACGATTTCAATATCCGATGTCATGGCAGTTTCTGAAATCGATGAGATCAGTGATAAGTCCAGCAAATGATCTGGCCCTAAACGCGCGGCCCACTCCGGTTTAATTTTCACGATTTTTTCGCGCAGGGTAGGACGGACAGTTAATTCAATATCGTGACGCTGGCGATAATCAAAACCGATGGTTTCAACATGGTCATAATTTTCTAAAGCCCAGGCCAGGCAGGTGGTCGAGTCCTGACCGCCGGAGAATAAAACTAATGCGGATGTGTGCATGGCTAACTTTCTCAATGTATGCGGTGTCGCTAACGCGTTATTTTTTAATCTGATCCAGATGCTGATCTATCGTATCGCCATCTGCATCGCTAAATAGCAGTCGTACCGGGTACCATTCCAAACTTGGCGCCAGCCAAATATCGATACGCTGATCTTTGGAGTCTGGCGGTGGCGTCTTGATAATGTGAACCGTTGCTATATTGCCCAACGGAGTGGCGAGGGTCACGTTTTCATCGACCGTAAACGTCCATTTTTCGGCATCGCGTCGACCGGCAACGAAAAAAATCCACTCTGATTTTGGCACAAATTTTCTGGGCATGGCACGCGCCATGCTAACTAATTGCCAAACCACGCTGGTTCTATCCTGTTCGCCACCTTTCAGTGGGTAGTTGGCATCCGATGCCGAGAATGTGATTTGTTTCGTATCGCGGTTAAAGTGAGTTTGCGTACCGGGTTTGTTGCGTGGTTTTTCATCGTATTGAAGCGGCGCCAGGCCGTAAGCGTCAATCGCACCCTGGCTGTCTGCTTCCAATATTTTGCCAAAAATGGCTGCCCGGGTTTCGGTGGTGATGGTGTACGTCTTCGCGTCAGTCAGTTGCCAGTTCACGGTAGCATCGCCAGCCAGGCTCAGCCCGCTGCGATCTGCCTTAATGGCGTAATGCAGCTGTGCTGAGGGCGGCAAATTGGTCGGATAGTCGGTGCTCGGATGTTCTGCCGGAGCGGCAGCGCCGGCATTCACTGCGCCTATTAACAGTGCGATGCCCAGGCAAGATCTTAATCGAGGTGTCGTTGCGAATTTCATTACGAATTTCCTTATTTAATTCCGCTAATTATTTTTCGGATGGTGAGGGTGTTAGTTTCACCTTTTCTTTCAGTGATACGAAACTGTATTGGCAGCCAATTTAATTCCGGCGCAATCCAGACATCCAATCGCGAAGAGTAATGACCTGGTTTAGGTGGTCTGACGATATGCCATGTGTCCAGATGTCCGAGTCTGGTATCTATCGTTTCTTTGCCGATGACGACAAATTGAAATGTGCTGGCATCATTATCTTCAGCGACCTGAATCGTAATCTCTTTGCCGTTTTGGAATTGCGCAGGGTCGGCATTGCCTATGCTGGCCAGCTGCATTAACAGCGTTGCCCTATCCTGCGCGCCTTCGGACAGCGGCACGGTCGGCGCCTTGGCTGAAAAATTGATGGTATTGGCATCATAATCAAAATGCGTCACCGTCGTATCCCGGCCTTTGCGCGTTTCGGTCATTGTTGCCGGTTTTATTCCTGTCGCGCCGATAGTCCCAACGCTGTCCACGCTAAACACGATAATTTTGGTGATAAATAAATCGAGGCCGGCTTCCAGATGCATGTGATAGCTGGTGTCGTCATGTTCCCATTGAATCTCGCCAGAACCGTAATACGGATTGGCTACATTCGGTTCGACGCGAACCATGTCCAGCAGATAAGTTGCCGATGGCGGTGGCAGTATTAATAGCGCAGGTGCAGCCGGCGTGACTGGCGTGGTTTCGGCAACCGGCGGCGTCGATTCCACCACCAGCGGCGCGGCGGGTTCAGTCACATGAGCTGCGGTCACGGCGACGGTTTGTTCCGGTTCCGGACTGAGAGATTCAGGCTCAACGATGGTTTCCGGTACCGGTGCGCGCGGTTTGATTATTTTTGGTTTGATTATTTTGGATGGCACTGCCGCAAATTTGGTAATGACGGGTACTGAATAAATTTCTATTGGTACTTCTACAATCGGCGGTGATGGCACTCGGATGTGAAACCCACTTATAAGCTCCAGCAACAGCACATGTGCCGCCACAATAAGTAACATGGGAATGATGCGGTGTCGGTTCAAAATAGGAGTAAGGATCAGTTAGTAAGTAGCGGCCAGTAACGACGGCGCGCGAAAGACGACAGTGTAAACGTTTTCCATTTCCTCATGGCGTAACGCATTGTAGGCAGGACGCGTGCCGACTTGCTGCCGACTTTGTGTTGAATCCAGCTTGACCGGTCAGGAATGCGAAGGCAAGATGAACAACCTTTTCATTTTGATTTTGGAGAAACCGACATGACCCAAGCTAGCGCTTCCGGCGATGCATTCAACGACAGTTTGAATTTCGTTAAAAAACTATGGGGCCAGATGGGCGTGCCCGGTATGCCGGGCGGGGCGGCGATGCCGGGAATGAGCATACCTGGAATGCCGAATATGCCGCTGCCCAGCATGTCGCTGGAAGATCTGGATAAACGGATTCAGGAGCTGAAAACGGTAGAGACCTGGTTGAACGTCAATATGACGATGCTCAGAAATACCATACAGGCACTGGAAGTCCAACGCGCTACCATCGCAACCTTGCATTCGCTGAGTACGACCATGGCAAATACCATGCAGGGGCTGAATCCCGGTGAAAGTAGTGGTGGCTACTCGTTTACTTCCAGTCCGGCATCTGAGGAAAAGCCGGCATCCGTACCGGCCGATGAAAATACCAAGCCTGCTGCAAAAACGAAAACACGGTCCAGCGCCAGCGAAGCTGATGCCGAGGTTTCTCCATTGGTTACCCAGTCCGCTGTGTGGTGGCAAAGCGTACAGGACCAGTTCAAGCAGGCACTAGGCACAGCATTGGAAAAAAGTACGGCCAATTATGAAACGGTGAAGGCATCGTCTGAAAATATCGTTAAAGCTACGGCAGCGAATTTAAAAACGTCGGCAGCTGGAACCAGGGTTGCAGCTAAAACCACAGCTAAAGCCGCTCCCAAAGCGGCACCAGCGCGCAGAACCGCAGCAAAATCAGCCACTAAACCTGCCGGCAAGGCAAAACCTAAAAGTTAGCATTCAGCATGGCACGATTACCCCGGCTTTCATTGGCAGGCCATCAACATCACGTGTTGCAACGTGGCAATGACAATCGGATTATTTTTCAGGATGCCGACGATATTGCCATGTTTCGACATGTGCTTTTGGAGGGCGCCAGAAAATTTGAGGTGGCGATCCACGCCTATGTTTTTATGCCCAATCACTTTCATTTGCTGGTGACGCCGAAGTCCAACGAGGGCTTGGGGAGGATGATGCAGTGGGTGGGTCGTTACTATGTCCCTTATTTTAACCGGCGTTACGACAGATCAGGAACGCTGTGGCAAGGGCGCTTCAAATCGCTGTTGATTGATTCGGCGCACTATTTTTTGTTGTGCAGTCGCTACATAGAAACCAATCCTGTGCGCTCCGGTTTGGTTGCGACACCTGCCGATTACCGGGATTCCAGTTATTTGCATCACATCGGTGCGCTGGTCGATCCGTTGATCAGCGATCATCCGCTGTATTGGAATTTAGGTAATACACCGTTCCAGCGTGAGGCTGCATATAGGGAATTGCTGGAGCAAGCACTCACATTAAAAGAAATCAACGATTTCACGCTGGCAAGTTTAAAAGGATGGCCGCTGGGCTCTTCACAATTTAAAGAGCAACTGGAAAAGCAGGCCAGCCGCCGGATTGCCCCCTTAAAGCGCGGCAGACCGCGGATTGAGCGCAAGCCTTTGCCGCCAGTTGCGGGTCACAGTTCGGAGTAAATCCAGGGGAATAATCAATTAAGTTATCGCGTGGCATTTTCTCCTAATTTACTCCGTCCCTAATTTATTTAAAAATAAATTTTAATCATTTTAATTTCAATCTGACCCTATTTAATTGTGTTGAGTTAACTATTGCACTGCATTATTCTTTGCCATTCCCTATTCCATTTTTGCGGAGAAGCATCATGCAACAAGCGCAAGGTCTTTACGATCCAACCAATGAACGCGATGCCTGTGGTGTTGGTTTTGTGGCCCACATCAAAGGTCAAAAAAGTCACACGATAGTGCAGCAAGGCCTGCTGATTTTGCAAAACCTTGATCATCGCGGTGCGGTCGGTGAAGACGAGCTGATGGGTGACGGCGCAGGTATTTTGGTGCAATTGCCGGATCAGTTCTTCCGTGAAGAAATGGCCAAACAGCAGGTTACTCTGCCACCGCCTGGTGAATACGGCGTAGGTATGGTGTTCCTGCCGAAAGAGCATGCGTCGCGCCTGGCCTGTGAGCAGGAAATCGAGCGCTCGATTCGTATCGAAGGTCAAATTGTGCTCGGATGGCGCGATGTGCCGGTTGATAAAGACATGCCGATGTCGCCGACCGTACGCGCCAAAGAACCGGTGATCCGCCAGATTTTCATCGGTCGCGGCCCGGACATCATGGTGACCGACGCATTGGAGCGCAAGTTATACGTGATCCGTAAATCAGCGGTACATGCGATTGAGGCGTTGAATCTGCTGCACGGTAAAGAATATTTTGTGACCTCGATGTCGGCGCGCACCATAGTCTACAAGGGCTTGCTGTTGGCGACCCAGGTTGGCGTGTACTACAAGGATTTGCAGGACGAGCGTTTTGTCTCGGCACTGGCATTGGTGCACCAGCGTTTTTCTACCAATACCTTCCCCGAATGGCCGCTGGCACACCCGTATCGGATGATCGCGCATAACGGCGAAATCAATACCGTTAAGGGTAATTTCAACTGGATGCGGGCACGTGAAGGCGTGATGAGTTCTGCCGTGTTGGGCAGCGATTTACAAAAACTGTACCCACTGATTTTCGAAGGGCAGTCCGATACCGCCTGTTTCGACAATGCGCTGGAACTGCTGGTGATGTCAGGCTATCCGATAGCCCAGGCCATGATGATGATGATTCCTGAAGCCTGGGAAAATCACGCCATGATGGACGACAATCGTCGCGCTTTTTACGAATATCATGCCGCGATGATGGAACCCTGGGATGGTCCTGCGGCGATGGCATTTACCGATGGCCGTCAAATCGGCGGCACACTGGACCGCAACGGATTGCGCCCGGCTCGTTACATCATCACCGATGACGATCTGGTCGTGATGGCTTCCGAGTCCGGCGTATTGCCGATTCCCGAATCGAAAATCATCAAAAAATGGCGCCTGCAACCCGGCAAAATGTTTTTGATCGATCTGGATGCGGGTCGCATCATTGATGATCAGGAAATCAAAAATACCTATGCCAATGCCAAGCCATACAAACAATGGATTAATTCGGTACGCATCAGACTGAGTAAATTGCCTGAAGCGCCGCAACTGCCCGGATCCAAGGCTGATTCAGCAGCCGATTTGCTGGATCTGCAACAGGCGTTTGGCTACACCCAGGAAGATATTAAATTCCTGATGACCCCGATGGCGCAAACAGGTGATGAAGCGGTTGGCTCGATGGGTAACGATTCGCCACTGGCAGTCACCTCGAATAAAAACAAATCGCTGTATAACTATTTCAAGCAGTTATTTGCGCAGGTAACCAATCCGCCTATCGACCCGATCCGTGAAGCGATGGTGATGTCGCTGGTGTCGTTTATCGGCCCAAAACCAAATTTGCTGGATACGAATAACGTCAATCCGCCGATGCGCCTGGAAGTATCGCAGCCGGTGTTGAACGTTGCCGACATGGCGCGTCTGGTTAACATCAGTGAGTACACCGGCGGCAAATTTAAGTCCTATGTATTAAATATCTGTTATCCGGTAGCGTGGGGCAAAGAGGGTATCGAAGCGCGCCTGGCTTCTATCTGTGCGGAAGTCGTCGATGCGGTGAAGTCGGGACATAACATCATCATTATTTCCGACAGAAAAATCGACGCCGAAATGGTGGCGATTCCAGCCCTGCTGGCCACCTCTACCGTGCATCAGCATCTGGTGAGTCGCGGACTGCGTACCACTACCGGGCTGGTGGTCGATACCGGATCAGCGCGTGAGACGCATCATTTTGCTTTGCTGGCCGGTTATGGCGCTGAAGCGGTGCATCCGTATCTGGCCATGCAAACGCTGGAAAGCATGGCGGCTGAATTAAAGCTCACTGCGGATGAGGCGATCTATAACTACACCAAAGCGATCGGCAAGGGCTTGATGAAAGTGATGTCCAAAATGGGCATCTCGACTTATATGTCTTATTGCGGTGCGCAGATTTTTGAAGCGGTCGGATTAAATAAATCGCTGGTGGATAAATATTTCCGCGGCACTGCATCGAATGTGGAAGGCATAGGCGTATTTGAGGTCGCCAAAGAAGCATTACTGCTGCACGAACAGGCATTTAGTGCCGATCCGGTTTTGGCAAATGATCTGGATGCAGGCGGCGAATACGCGTTCCGGATACGCGGTGAAGATCATATGTGGACGCCCGATGCGATTGCGAAATTGCAGCATTCCACACGCAGTAATAACTTCAATTCTTATAAAGAGTACGCGCAGATTATCAACGATCAGTCCAAGCGTCATATGACTTTGCGCGGTTTGTTTGAATTTAAAATTGATCCATCCAAGGCGATACCGCTGGACCAGGTTGAGTCGGCCAAAGAAATCGTCAAGCGCTTTGCCACCGGCGCGATGTCGCTGGGTTCTATCAGCACCGAAGCGCACGCTACATTGGCGGTTGCGATGAACCGGATCGGTGGTAAATCGAATACCGGTGAAGGTGGAGAAGATCCGGTGCGGTACCAGCAGGAATTAAAAGGTATTCCGATCAAGCAGGGCGAAACGCTGGCATCCATATTGGGGCACGAACAGATCAAAGTAGACATCCCGTTGCTGGAAGGTGATTCTATGCGTTCGCGCATCAAACAGGTTGCTTCCGGTCGATTTGGTGTGACGGCGGAGTATTTGAATTCGGCGGATCAGATTCAAATCAAAATGGCGCAGGGTGCCAAGCCTGGAGAAGGTGGTCAGTTACCGGGGCATAAGGTTTCGGAATACATTGCGAAATTGCGTTTTTCCGTGCCGGGAGTTGGTCTGATTTCGCCGCCACCCCATCACGATATTTATTCGATTGAAGATTTGGCGCAATTGATCCACGATTTGAAAAACGCGAATTCGAAAGCGTCGATTTCAGTCAAGCTGGTGTCGCGCATCGGCGTGGGTACCATCGCTGCCGGTGTCAGCAAGGCCAAGGCCGATCATCTGGTGATTGCCGGTCATGACGGCGGTACCGGTGCTTCACCGTTGTCATCGGTCAAACATGCCGGTACCCCGTGGGAACTGGGCCTGTCGGAAACCCAGCAAACGCTGGTGCTGAACGGATTGCGCGGTCGGGTGCGGGTGCAGGCAGATGGACAAATGAAGACCGGACGCGATGTGGCAATTGCCGCGATGTTGGGTGCTGATGAAATCGGATTTGCGACCGCACCGTTGGTGGTGGAAGGTTGCATCATGATGCGCAAATGCCATCTGAATACCTGCCCGGTTGGTGTTGCTACGCAAGACCCGGTATTGCGCGCCAAGTTTTCCGGCAAGCCTGAATATGTCGTGAATTATTTCTTCTTCGTTGCGGAAGAAGTGCGTCAGATTATGGCGCAACTGGGAATTCGCACTTATGACGAGATGATAGGTCGCGTCGATCTGCTGGATAAATCCAAGGCCATTACGCACTGGAAGGCCAAGGGGTTGGACTTCAGTAATATTTTCCACCATGTCGTTAAAGATGGACCTGTTCGCCATGTGGGTGAGCAGGATCATGGCCTGGATAAAGCGCTGGATCACAAACTTATCGCGCAGGCGCAAATCGCGTTGACGACAAAAGAAAAGGTCTCTTTCATTTCTCCAGTCAAAAACGTTAATCGTACTGTGGGCACGATGCTGTCAGGTCTGGTCGCAAGCAAATTCGGCCATGCCGGTCTGGCGGACGACACGATACATATTCAACTGCAGGGCACCGCAGGACAATCTTTTGCGGCGTTCCTGGCGCACGGCATTACGTTGGATCTGGTCGGTGAAGGCAATGATTATGTCGGTAAAGGACTGTCTGGCGGGCGGGTGATTTTGCGCCCCAATACCGAATTCCGCGGTCGCGCGGTCGACAATATTATTTGCGGCAATACCGTTCTATACGGCGCAATCGCCGGTGAAGCGTTTATCAACGGTGTCGCCGGAGAACGATTTGCGGTGCGGAATTCCGGCGCAACGGCCATCGTGGAAGGTACCGGCGACCATGGCTGCGAATACATGACGGGCGGTACGGTAGTTGTGTTGGGTGAAACCGGACGAAATTTTGCGGCAGGTATGTCCGGTGGTATCGCGTATGTGTATGACGAACTGGGTGATTTTTCCAGCAAATGCAATATGGCGATGGTGACCTTGGATCCGCTGTTATCCAGCGTCGAGCAGCAATCGCATAGCGACGCGTTGCTGCACAGCGTGTTGCGCGGCGGTGTCGCTGAAACAGATGAAGCGATCTTGCGCAATTTGATAGAGCGTCACTTCAAACATACCGGCAGTACCAGGGCGCGCAATCTGCTCGACGATTGGGCGCGCAGCCGTGCGAAATTCGTCAAGGTATTCCCGCTTGAATATCAACGCGCACTAAGTGACGCACGTGAAGCAGCCAAAAAATTACAGCCTGCGGCTATAGCGGCGTAAGCAGATAACTGATAAGGAATCGACATGGGTAAAGTTACCGGATTTATGGAATACAAGCGTTTGCAGGAAGCGGCTGAAGCACCTGATACACGCGTAAAACATTACAAAGAATTTTTGCTGCATCTGGATGATGCGGCTGCCAAAACACAGGCTGCACGATGCATGGATTGTGGTATCCCGTTTTGCAATAACGGCTGTCCCGTGAATAACATCATCCCTGACTGGAATGATCTGGTATATCGCGGTAATTATCAGCAGGCGCTGGAGACCTTGCATTCGACGAATAATTTTCCTGAATTCACCGGAAGAATCTGCCCGGCACCGTGCGAAACGGCCTGCACGCTGGGGATTAATTCCGATGCAGTCGGGATTAAGTCGATTGAGCATTTTATTATCGACAAAGGTTGGGATAGCGGATGGATCAAGCCGCAAATTGCCACAACTCAAACCGGGAAAAAAATTGCCGTGGTAGGTTCGGGACCGGCAGGCTTGGCAGCGGCACAGCAATTGGCCAGAGTCGGACATGCTGTAACGGTGTTTGAAAAAAATGACCGTATCGGCGGTTTGCTGCGTTATGGAATTCCGGATTTTAAATTGGAAAAATTGCATATCGATCGACGTGTTGAACAAATGCAGGCGGAAGGCGTCGTGTTTAAAACCGGCGTATTGATCACCGATGATGCCCTGCCTAAAAATATTCCCAACTGGTCGCAGGAGACGATGACGTCTGCGCAATTGCATGAGCAGTTTGATGCGATTGTTTTAGCCGGTGGCGCCGAATTGCCACGCGATTTGCCAGTGCCGGGTCGTGAATTAAAAGGCGTGCATTTTGCGATGGAGTTTTTACCACAGCAAAATAAAGTGAATGCCGGTGATAAAGTGAAAGAGCAGATCAAAGCGACAGGAAAACACGTCGTGGTAATCGGCGGTGGTGATACCGGATCGGATTGTGTGGGCACCTCGAATCGCCATGGCGCCGCGTCGGTCAGTCAGTTTGAAGTCATGCCCATGCCGCCTGAAAAAGAAAATATTTCCATGGTCTGGCCATACTGGCCGCTTAAATTGCGCACCTCATCTTCACACGAAGAGGGATGCGAACGTGACTGGTCAGTGGCGACCAAACGTTTGGAAGGGCGCAACGGTAAAGTAGAAAAATTGATTGCTGCGCGCGTTGAATGGCGTGATGGAAAAATGCAGGAAGTGCCCGACTCTGAATTTGAAATCAAAGCGGATCTGGTGTTGTTGGCGATGGGGTTTGTATCGCCGGTGCAACAGGTATTGACCTCATTTGGTGTCGATGCAGACGCGCGCGGGAATGCACGCGCCAGTACCGAAGGAGTAAATGCGTATGCCAGCTCGGTCAATAAAGTGTTTGCGGCCGGCGATATGCGACGCGGACAATCTTTGGTGGTTTGGGCAATCCGTGAAGGCCGGCAGTGTGCGCAGTCAGTCGACCGGTACTTGATGGGTAGTTCATTATTGCCAAGTTAGTAGCAGATTGAGGTTATTTAAAAAGTAAGAGGATGGATGTGTTAAACGTTGTGAAGGTTTGCAAATTCAATCACATCCTGACTCCTGCAAACTTCGATGTATCGTCCCCGTTACATAAATATAAGCTTTGAATTAATTCGCTCTCAGCAGGGTTTTAGGGTTTTGCACTACAATGTCGAATTGTAAAAAAATCCTCATACCGTGACTAATCTCGTTGAAATCCAAAATTTGCATTTCGCTTATGGTGAGCGCCAGATTTTATCTGGTCTCAATATGCAATTTCCGCGCAATAAAGTGATTGCCGTTATGGGTGGGTCAGGTTCCGGTAAAACGACCATATTGCGCTTAATTGGCGGCCTGCTTGCGCCGAGTGCCGGTCAGGTGACTTTGCTGGGTGAGGCGATAGGAAAATCAGACAGCGCTGTGCTCTACAAACAGCGTCGCAATATGGGCATGCTGTTTCAACACGGCGCTTTGTTTACTGATTTAACCGTCTTTGAAAATGTTGCGTTTCCTTTGCGTGAACATACCAATCTCCCGGAATCGTTGCTGCACGATCTGGTTTTATTAAAGTTAAATGCGGTCGGATTGCGTAACGCGGCGCAGTTAAAACCATCTGAAATTTCCGGCGGTATGGCAAGGCGAGTCGCGCTGGCACGCGCCATTGCGCTGGACCCGCAATTGATTATGTACGATGAACCTTTCGCCGGACTGGATCCGATATCGATGGGTGTGACCGCGAATTTGATCCGTCAGTTAAATGATGCGCTGGGTTCCACCTCGATTCTGGTTTCACATGATGTGCATGAGTCGTTCGACATCGCTGACTACGTCTACTTTTTGTCGCAGGGTGCGATTGTTGCGCAAGGCACTCCTGCTGAAATGCTGGCTTCGGAACATCCTTATGTGCAGCAGTTTGTGAACGCGAAACCGGATGGCCCGGTGCCGTTTCATTATCCTGGCATATCGCTGGCACAGGATCTCGGACTGGGAGCGACGCATGATTAATCGCTTTATCAGCCGTATCGGTCGTCCAGTGCGAGTCTGGTTATCTGAGCTGGGTCTGGCATTTCGTACCCTGTTTGCGGTCCTGGTTAGCGGATCAGGATTATGGAAACGTCCGCGGCTGATCACCACGCAAATCCATTTTATTGGTAATTATTCGCTGGTCATTATTCTGGTTTCCGGATTGTTTGTTGGCTTTGTACTCGCGTATCAAGGTTATTACACCCTGAATCGTTACGGCTCTGAATCGGCATTGGGTTTGCTCGTGGCGTTGTCACTGGCGCGAGAACTCGGACCTGTGATCACGGCCTTGTTGTTTGCCGGACGTGCCGGTACTTCGTTGACCGCAGAAATCGGTTTGATGAAAGCCGGTGAGCAACTGGCGGCCATGGAAATGATGGCGGTCAATCCGCTACAGCGCGTGTTGGCACCGCGATTTATTGCCGGAATAATCGCCATGCCTATCCTGGCCACGTTGTTTACTGCGATGGGGGTATTGGGCGGTTATCTGGTCGGCGTGCAGTTAATCGGCGTTGATGAAGGTTCGTTCTGGTCGCAAATGCAGGGGGGCGTCGATCTCTGGGATGATATCGGCAACGGCATTATCAAAAGTATCGTGTTCGGAATTGCTGCGACCTTTATCGCGATTTACCAGGGCTATCAGGCACAACCGACACCGGAAGGCGTATCCAGAGCCACGACCAGGACGGTGGTCCTTTCATCGCTAATGGTGCTGTGGCTGGATTTCGTGCTGACTGCATTGATGTTTAAATAAGTAAAATGTGCAAGCCAACCAATCGGCGTGCAGAAACGTTTAAGAATTCGAAGGGGTTGAAATGCAAAATAAATCATTAGATTTTTGGGTCGGTCTGTTTGTATTGATGGGCGCAGTCGCGTTGCTGTTTTTGGCGCTACGAGTGGGGAATATGAGTTCCATGTCTCTGAGCGACAGTTATGTAGTGTCAGCCAAGTTTGACAATATCGGCGGCCTGAAACCGCGCGCCGCGATCAAGAGTGCTGGAGTGGTGGTCGGTCGCATCGGCGATATTACATTCGACGACAATACGTTTCAGGCGATCGTCACCATGCAAATGGACAAGCGCTATAAATTTCCCAAAGATAGTTCGGCAAAAATATTAACTTCCGGACTGCTGGGCGAGCAATACCTCGGTATCGATCCGGGTGGCGACGTCAATATGCTGGTATCGGGCGACAAAATAAAAATGACACAATCTGCCATTGTTTTAGAAAACCTGATCAGTCAATTCCTATTCAGTAAAGCAGCAGAAGGCAAGGACCAAAATAAATGATGTTGAAATCTATAATTAAAACCATGACGACCACTGCAATGACAGCCAGTTTGTGGTTGCTGTCCGGTTGTGCGACTACCCCGGATGAACCTGCGACGCCGATTTCCAAGGTGGATCCGTTTGAGCGCGTGAATCGCTCGACCTTTGAATTCAACAATAAATTTGATAAGGCAATCTTTAAACCGGTAGCACAGGTTTACGCAGATACGGTACCTAGTTTTGCGCAAACCGGTATCGGCAATTTTTTCGGCAACCTGAATGATGTCTGGACTGGATTAAACAGTTTTTTACAGGGTAATCTGCAAGACGGTCTGACTGACTTCATGCGCGTCGGTATCAACAGTACTTTTGGTTTTTTAGGCTTGCTGGACATTGCTTCCGAGGCGAATATTCCCAAACACAGAAATGATCTGGGACAGACCCTGGGTGTGTGGGGCGTGCCTAATGGACCGTATTTGGTCATCCCATTTTTGGGCCCATCGGTTACGCGTGACGCTGTTGCGTTGCCGGTCGATTTTTACGGGGATCCATGGTCATATGTGCGTCCGGTGCGGGTTCGCAATTCTGGCGACCTGTTGCGTCTGGTCGACAAGCGGGCCGGATATCTGGATTCATTTTCTTTAATGCAGGATGCCGCATTGGACGAATATATTTTTGTACGTGATGCGTATTTGCAGCGCATTGCCGGTCAAATTGAGACGCGTAAAAATCATAAACAACTTCGTGAAGACGAAGAGCAAATGCAAAAACAGAATGAAGAAGACAATGCTAAAGCTGCTGCGTCACCAGCAGTAATACAGGCAGTAGCGCCAGCAGCACCTGCTGCAACTTCAACAGGTGCGCCGCGTTAGACGAGTTTGTAAATCGAATTTATAAACGAATTTACAAAATATGATTCACTCACTAATTGGGATTTATATGAATATGTTTAAAAAATGTTGTTCAATCTTGGCTGGCCTTGCATTGTGTATGGCAAATCTTGGCATTGCTCATGCAGCCGCTGCCGATGAAGCGCCTGATGTGTTGGTCAAGCGGATCAGTCAGGAAGTGCTGGATGCAGCCAAGTCCGATAAGGATATTCAGGCAGGTAATCAGCAAAAGGTGTTAAATCTGGTCGAAACCAAAATTCTGCCTTACGTTGATTTTCAACGCATGACTGAATTGGCGGCAGGCCGCAACTGGCGCGCTGCGACACCGGCTCAGCAGCAAGAGCTGGTCAAGCAATTCCGCATGCTGTTGATTTACACCTATTCGGGTGCATTGACTCAGGTAAAAGACCAGCGCTTGGAATACAAACCGTTTCGCGCTGATCCTGCCGACACGGATGTAGAAGTGCGCAGTCAGGTAGTGACACCGCGTGCCGGTCAGGTAATTGAATTGAACTATCGTCTTGGCAAGGGCGCGGACGGCTGGAAAATTTACGACATCAATGTGTTAGGCGCCTGGTTAATTGAAACTTATAAAGGCAACTTTACAGCGGAAATTAATAAGTCGGGTATCGATGGTTTGATCAAAGCGCTGACCGATAAAAATGCCAAACTGGCGATTAACTTTGCTAAAAAATCCTCATAATGTTTACTCCTGCTTCTGCATTTACGCACGAAACTGCCGCTAAGGAATTAGTGGCAGGTATTGCGGCGATTGATTCGGGACAGGCTACCTTCACATTCAATCAAACAACTGACATCGATTCGAGTGCTGTAGCCTGTATGTTGGCCTGGAAGCGTCATGCGCAGCAGCGTGGCGTTGCGCTTTCGTTTCAGGATTTGCCGGTTAACTTGACGCATATCATTCAGCTGTACGGAGTCGCTGAGTTGCTGTGATGTTTAATGAGTGTATGTGGAAAAACAGTAGAAAAAGAAACAGCGAAATTGGCAATGCGTTTCGATGGGCTACGTCTGCAAGTCAAACTGTCTGTTTTCCCCTATAATCACCCCCCTTAAGTAGCACTTTGTTCCACGCTTGCCAAACACCAGGCGAGCTCGCCAGATCCGTTACGGCGACCCAATTCAACTTAAATAAAGCAATAAGCCCATGGCGGCCATACAAATCACCGATATCAAAAAAAACTACGCTGCGCTGCAGGCGTTGGACGGCGTATCTCTCTCAATCGAACAGGGTGAATTTTTTGGATTGCTGGGGCCCAATGGCGCCGGTAAAACAACCCTGATCTCCATCATCGCAGGACTCAATCGTGCCAGTTCCGGAACCGTAACCGTGATGGGGCATGACGTGCAAAGCGATTATCGCGCTGCGCGCAGTCAGTTGGGCGTAGTGCCGCAAGAGCTGGTGTTCGATCCCTTTTTTACCGTGCGTGAAACGCTGCGCATGCAACTAGGCTATTACGGCCAGAAGCGCAACGACAGCTGGATTGACGAGATCATGGACAGTCTGGGTCTCACCAATAAGGCCGATACCAATATGCGCGCGCTGTCGGGCGGGATGAAACGCCGGGTGCTGGTTGCGCAGGCGCTGGTCCACAAGCCACCGGTGATAGTGCTGGACGAGCCGACAGCAGGTGTTGACGTCGAGCTGCGTCAGACTTTATGGAAATTTATCGGCAAGCTGAATCGTGAAGGTCATACGATAGTCTTGACCACGCACTATCTGGAAGAAGCGCAGGCTTTGTGCAGTCGGATCGCCATGTTAAAGGCCGGAAAAGTGGTGGCGCTCGACACGACCAATGCGTTGTTAAAACAGGTCGCCGGCTCCCAATTGAAATTGCGGCTGTCAGGTGCGCCGATGCCGGCCGCATTAAGTGCGCTGCAAATTCCGCTTGAATCTGCTTACACCTCATTGCGAATTAATCACAATGATGAAATCGAGCCGATATTGACGAAGTTGCGTCTCTCCGGTTGCGTGATAGATGAGCTGCTGTTGGAGCAGGCTGATCTGGAAGACGTATTTATACAAATTATGGACGGCGCACACAAATGATCGGTTTTCAGACTTTATTCTATAAAGAGATTTTACGCTTTCGGAAAGTAGCATCACAAACCGTCACCGCGCCGATTTTGACCGCGATGTTATATCTGCTGGTGTTTGGCCAGGTGCTTGATAAACATGTGCAGGCGTTTTCTGGCGTGTCGTACACCTCGTTTCTGGTGCCGGGATTAGTCATGATGAGTGTGTTGCAGAACTCCTTTGCTAACTCCTCATCGTCGTTGATTCAATCCAAAATCACCGGCAATTTGATTTTTATATTGTTGCCGCCACTATCCTATTGGGAAATATATTCCGCCTATGTCTTGGCTTCGGTCGTGCGCGGGCTGGTGGTGGGGCTGGGCGTATTTATAGTCACGGCCTGGTTTGCCGATCTCAGTTTTGCAGCGCCGCTCTGGATTGTTTTATTTTCCGTGCTGGGCGCAGCGATATTGGGCACCATGGGTTTGATTGCCGGAATCTGGGCAGAAAAGTTTGATCATCTGGCGGCGTTTCAAAATTTTTTGATTATGCCGGCAACGTTTTTATCCGGGGTATTTTATTCTATTCATAACTTGCCGCCAGTCTGGCAGGCAGTGTCCCGATTCAATCCATTTTTCTATATGATAGATGGCTTCCGTTATGGATTTTTTGGACAGTCGGATATAGCCCCAACGCATAGTTTTGTGATCGTTCTGGCATTTTTTGTGGCGCTGGCGAGTACTGCCGTCACTATGTTGAAACGTGGCTATAAGCTCAGAGCCTGATTGACGAAGCCAGGAATAAGAGCAGAACTAAACAGGCACCAAGTAAGTAATGGTTAAGCAATAAAGCAGCAATAGATCAGCAATAAATCAGAAGGAATAAGCGTGTTACCCACTCCCGAACAAATCAAGAATTACATCGCTGCAGGTATGCAGTGCACCCATCTGACTGTAGAAGGTGATGGTCAGCATTTTCAGGCAACGATCGTATCGGACGCCTTTGCCGGAAAACGTTTGATTCAGCGCCATCAAATGGTGTATGCCGTATTGGGTGATCGTATGCGTGAAGAGATTCATGCACTTTCAATGAAAACACTCACACCTGAAGAATTTGCAAAATAATGGATAAATTACTGATAACCGGCGGTTCCCGTCTGTCTGGCGATGTACAGATTTCTGGTGCGAAGAACGCAGCATTGCCGATCTTGTGTGCGGGCCTGCTCACCAGTGGCGATCTGCATTTGACAAATTTACCGTTGCTTAAAGATGTCAGCACCATGGAAAAACTGCTCAGTCAAATGGGCTTGCGCATGGATGTTTCTGGTAGCGCCGTTACGTTAAACGGCAGTCAGATTCAAAATTTTGAAGCGCCGTATGACATGGTGAAAACCATGCGTGCGTCTATTTTGGCGTTAGGCCCTTTGTTGGCGCGGTTTGGCGAAGCCAAAGTATCGTTGCCCGGCGGTTGTGCGATCGGTGCGCGTCCGGTTGATCAGCATATCAAAGGATTGCAGGCGATGGGTGCTGAGATCAGCATCGAAGCCGGTTACATCCACGCCAAAGCAAAAAAATTGAAAGGCACACGTATCGTCACCGATATGATTACCGTGACCGGCACTGAAAATTTATTGATGGCAGCCACGCTGGCCGAAGGCGAAACCATTTTGGAAAACGCAGCGTGCGAACCTGAAGTGGTTGATCTGGCGAATCTGCTAGTTGCGATGGGCGCAAAAATCAGCGGTATCGGTACTTCGCGCATGATCATTCAGGGCGTGAGTGAATTACACGGTGCGCAGCATGCGATTATTTCTGACCGGGTTGAAGCGGCCACGTTTTTATGCGCGGTAGCGGCTACCGGCGGCGATGTGACGTTAAGAAATACCCGTGTTGATATTCTGGATGTAGCGTTGGACAAGCTGCGCGAAGCAGGCGCAATCCTGACTACCGAAACGGATTCAATCCGTATACAAATGGGCGCGCGGCCAAAAGCGGTCAGTTTCAGAACGACAGAATATCCAGGTTTTCCGACAGATATGCAGGCGCAATTTATGGCAATGAATTGTATTGCGCAAGGTACCAGTCAGGTATCTGAAACAATTTTTGAAAACCGTTTCATGCATGTGCAGGAACTAAACCGTTTGGGCGCTTCGATAGAGATCGAAGGACATACGGCACTGGTGCGCGGGGTTGATAAATTGGTCGGCGCTCCGGTTATGGCAACGGATTTGCGTGCTTCAGCCAGTCTGGTGATCGCAGCGATGGCGGCCGAAGGCGATACGCTGATCGATCGCATTTATCATCTGGATCGTGGCTACGACCGTATGGAAGTGAAGCTCTCGGCGCTGGGTGCCAATATTAGACGCGTTTCTTAAGCCTAATCTTTTTAAAAAACATATATGACTGCGCAACTCACTTTAGCATTATCCAAAGGCCGCATTTTTAACGACACGTTGCCCTTGTTGGAATCGGCTGGCATTCGTGTTCTGGAAGATCCGGAAACCTCGCGCAAGTTGATATTGCCGACATCAAATCCGGCGTTGCGTGTGATTATCGTGCGCGCCTCGGATGTGCCGACGTATGTGCAGTACGGTGCAGCAGACTTTGGCGTCGCAGGCAAAGATGTGTTGATCGAGCACGGCGGTGAAGGATTGTATCAACCGCTGGATTTGCAGATCGCTGCATGCCGCATGTCAGTCGCCGTGGCGCAAGGGTTTGATTATGCAAAGGCAGTCCGTCAGGGTGCGCGCTTACGCGTAGCGACCAAATATGTTGAGATTGCGCGCAGCCATTTTGCCAACAAGGGTGTGCACGTTGATTTGATCAAATTATACGGCTCCATGGAGCTGGCTCCGTTGGTCGGTTTGTCGGATGTGATTGTGGATCTGGTCAGTACCGGTAACACATTGCGCGCGAATCATCTGATCGAGGTGGAGCATATTATGGATATTTCGTCGCGCCTGATCGTGAATCAGGCGGCGTTAAAATTAAAGCGCGAAGCCTTGCAACCGATCTTGGCTGCGTTTGAACTGGCTTCGAATTCGGCTGCTGCTTCTTAGCCCCTGAGCTTAATCCTCTTGGTTCCTAAATTCATTTAAAAATCCATAATCATGTCTGCGCTCCCACCATCAGCTTCTGTCACTGTCGCGATCACCAAACTCAATTCCGCTGAAGCTGATTTTCAACACAAGCTTTCCGCCTTGCTGGCATTTGAAGCGAGTCAGGATGACGCCATTGATCGCGCCGTACTGCAAATTCTGGCGGATGTAAAAAGCCAGGGCGATGTCGCAGTCCTCAATGCAACCAATCGCTTTGATCGCATGCAGGCTACATCGATATCGGAGTTGGAAATTCCAAAGCATGAGTGGGAGGAAGCGTTTGATGCGTTAAGCGCAGAGCGACGTTCTGCGCTCGAAGTAGCAGCGCAGCGGGTGCGTGCCTATCATCAAATCCAAAAAAATTCTTGCGGCTCGGAAGGATTTAGTTATACCGAAGCAGACGGTACGGTGCTGGGGCAAAAAGTCACGCCACTTGATCGGGTTGGTATTTATGTCCCGGGCGGTAAGGCGGCCTATCCGTCTTCAGTGTTAATGAACGCGATTCCCGCCAAAGTGGCCGGTGTCGCCGAAGTCATCATGGTGGTGCCGACACCGGATGGCATAAAAAATTCGTTGGTATTGGCCGCAGCCTGGCTGGCAGGTGTGGATCGTATATTTACTATCGGCGGTGCGCAGGCAGTTGCCGCACTGGCTTATGGAACCCAAACCGTACCGGCGGTAGACAAGATAGTCGGCCCGGGTAACGCCTACGTTGCAGCCGCCAAGCGCCGCGTATTCGGCACTGTCGGTATCGATATGATCGCAGGACCATCCGAAATATTAGTGCTGTGTGACGGCACCACGGACCCGGACTGGGTGGCGATGGACTTGTTCTCGCAAGCCGAGCACGATGAATTGGCGCAATCCATTTTGCTGTGTCCGGATGCATCCTATATCGCTCAGGTGGAGCTTTCCATACAGCGTCTGATCGAAGCAATGCCGCGCAAGGAAATCATCCGCACTTCATTGACCAATCGCGGCGTATTGATTCAGGTGCGCGACATGGACGAAGCGTGCAGCATTGCCAATTCAATCGCTGCGGAACACGTGGAAATTTCGGCTCAGCATCCACAGCAGTGGGCGGATAAAGTCCGACACGCCGGCGCGTTGTTCCTGGGACGCTATTCTTCCGAGGCACTGGGTGATTATTGCGCAGGGCCCAATCATGTATTGCCGACATCGCGGACTGCCAGATTCTCATCGCCGTTAGGTGTGTATGATTTTCAAAAACGCAGCAGCGTGATTTGTGTGAGTGAGGCTGGTGCGCAAACCTTGGGCAAAGTCGCCGCAGAATTGGCATATGGCGAAGGGTTGCAGGCGCATGCCCGATCGGCTGAATTGCGGTTAAACAGAAATGGATGATGTATGTCGTTAATTAAAAAGATAGTGAGGCCGGAGATTCTGGCTCAGTCTTCATACTATGTCGCAGATGCCACGGATGTGGTGAAACTGGACGCCATGGAAAATCCTTACGGCCTGCCTGACGCGGTCAAGGCAAAATTGGGCGCGCATCTTGCGCAGGTGGCGTTGAATCGTTATCCGGTACCGAGTTATCGCGCGCTTAAACAAAAAATATGTCAGCACTTCGGTGTGCCGCAGGGATTTGGTGTCACGCTGGGTAACGGCTCTGATGAATTGATCAGCATGTTATCGGTTGCCTGCGCAAAGCCTGGCGCAACGGTTATCGCACCGATCCCCACTTTTGTGATGTACGCCATTTCTGCGCAATTCGCCGGTATGCAGTTTGTCGGCGTTCCATTGCGCGCCGATTTAAGTTTGGATTTGCCTACTTTGCTCGATGCGATCAAACAACATCAACCTGCCCTGGTGTTTTTGGCCAATCCCAATAATCCAACCGGCAGCTGGTTTGCTGAACAGGATTTAATTCAGGTGATAGCAGCCATGTCGGAAATTGGACTGGTCGTGGTTGATGAAGCATATCAACCCTTCGCACCGGGCAGCATGATGGCGCGCCTGCCAGAATTTGCCAATCTCGTTGTGATGCGCACCGTGTCCAAATTGGGTTGGGCCGGGCTGCGCTTGGGCTATATGTCCGCTTCCGGCGAGATACTGGCTGAAATTGAAAAAGTGCGTCCGCCCTACAACATCAATGTACTGACCGCTGCCGCTGCCGAGTTTTTGCTTGATCATTTGCCATTATTTGACACCCAGGCGCGGAAACTATGTGAGCAGCGCAGCGCGTTGATGGCAGAACTGCGCAGCTTGCCGACTGTGCACGTCTTCCCGTCAGAGGCTAATTTTCTATTGATTCGACTGCCTAATTCCGAACAAATATTTAATAAACTGCTGGAACATAAAATTTTAGTTAAAAATGTCGGTAAAATGCATAGCCTGCTGACTGACTGTTTACGTGTTACGGTGAGCACGCCGGATGAGAATCGGCTGTTTATCGATGCACTGAAAGCCGCTTTAAAATAGATCTACTTTTTCCTCAACTCTGACTAATTATGCCTGCCCAACCTACCACTGTCGCGCGTCGTGCCGAAGTCACCCGTAATACCAATGAAACCCAAATCCGGGTGGCGATCAATCTTGACGGCACAGGCCAACAAAAACTCAATACCGGCGTCCCATTTCTGGACCACATGCTGGATCAGATTGCACGGCACGGTTTGTTCGATCTGGATATTGAGGCAAAAGGTGATTTGCATATCGATGCACACCATACCGTAGAAGATGTCGGCATCACGTTAGGACAGGCTTTTGCGCAGGCACTCTCCAGTAAATCGGGAATACGCCGTTACGGCCACGCTTATGTACCGCTTGATGAAGCCTTGTCGCGTGTCGTGCTGGATTGTTCCGGCCGTCCCGGGTTGGAATTTCATGTTCCGTTCAAGCGCGCCATGATCGGTGGCTTCGACGTTGATTTAACCCACGAATTTTTTCAGGGCTTTGTGAATCACGCCCTGGTCACATTGCACATTGATAATTTGCGTGGAGACAATGCGCACCATCAGTGCGAAACCGTATTTAAAGCCTTTGGCCGCGCCCTGCGCATGGCTGTTGAACTGGATCCGCGCTCAGCTGGAATGATTCCGTCCACCAAGGGTAGTCTGTAGTCATGAATAAAATCGTTGTGGTCGACTACGGAATGGGAAATTTACGTTCGGTGGCGCAAGCCTTACGTGCCGCCGCGCCGGAAGCCGATGTATCAATTTCAGGAGAAATTGCAGACATCAACCGTGCTGACCGGCTGGTATTGCCGGGTCAGGGCGCCATGCCGGACTGTATGGCATGTTTGCACAGTTCTGGCCTGTATGAAGCGTTGATGGATGCTGCGCGCAATAAACCTTTGTTTGGCGTATGCGTCGGTGAGCAAATGTTATTCGACTGGAGTGCTGAAGGTGCTACGAATGGGTTGGGTCTGATCGCGGGAAAAGTTGAGCGCTTCGATTTGGCGGGACAATTGCAAGAAGACGGATCTCGTTTTAAAGTACCGCAAATGGGTTGGAACCAGGTTGATCAGGACGTCGCACGTCACCATCCAATTTGGGCGGGTGTACCCGACCATAGCTATTTCTATTTTGTACACAGTTATTATGCAAAGCCGGATAATTCTGCGCACACGGTGGGCTGGACCGATTATGGACAACCATTCGCCAGCGCGGTGGCGCGTGATAATATTTTTGCTACACAATTTCACCCGGAAAAAAGTGCCGCGCTGGGGCTGCAACTGTACAAAAATTTCGCTGCATGGAAACCTTAACAGAAGTCTAAAAACAGACTATAACTATTTAACTGAGCTATTTAACTGAGCTATTTAACTGAACGAATAAGCCAAGCCACTAAACTGAGCTTTTAAATTGGGTAAAACAACTTAGTGCAATTCAACTCCAAACTACTATCCTCTTTCCTTCATACTTAACTATTTATACATGCCATGCTGCTCATCCCTGCTATCGACTTAAAAGACGGTCATTGTGTTCGTTTAAAACAAGGTGATATGGACCAAGCCACTGTGTTCTCGGAAGACCCGGGCGAAATGGCGTTACATTGGTTGCGAAAAGGAGCGCGTCGATTGCATTTGGTCGATTTGAACGGCGCGTTCGCCGGTAAACCGAAAAATGAAAGCGCGATCCGATCCATCATCAAGGCAGTGCAAAAATTTGCCGAAGAAAATGATGTTGATGAGATCCCGGTTCAGTTGGGTGGCGGGATTCGTGATCTGGATACGATAGATCGCTATCTGAATAACGGATTGAGCTACATCATCATCGGTACTGCGGCAGTAAAAAGCCCAGGCTTTTTGCATGACGCGTGCAGTGCTTTTCCCGGACAGGTTATCGTCGGCCTTGATGCCAAAGACGGTAAAGTTGCAACCGACGGATGGAGCAAATTATCCGGCCATGAAGTGATCGATCTGGCGAAAAAATTTGAAGGCTATGGCGTTGAATCCATCGTCTATACCGACATTGGCCGCGATGGCATGATGGGCGGCGTCAATATCGATGCCACGGTCAAGTTGGCGCGCGCGGTGAGCATCCCTATTATTGCCTCCGGCGGCGTCCATGTATTGGCTGACGTTGAAGCGCTGTGTGCCGTTCAGGATGAAGGTATCGAAGCGGTCATTTGCGGACGCTCAATTTATGAAGGTACGCTGGATTTGCAATCGGCTCAGGATCGTGCAGATGAATTAAGTGAGATCGAATGACTTTAGCCAAACGCATCATCCCCTGTCTGGATGTGACAGCCGGACGGGTTGTTAAAGGGATTAATTTTACGGAATTGCGTGACGCGGGTGACCCGGTTGAAATCGCCCGTCGCTACGATGGACAAGGCGCTGACGAAATCACATTTCTGGATATCACCGCCAGCTCAGATCAGCGCGATTTAATTTTACCGATTATTGAAGCGGTCGCCTCGCAGGTATTTATTCCGCTGACCGTCGGTGGTGGCGTGAGGGTAGTGGAAGATGTGCGCCGCCTGCTGAATGCCGGCGCAGATAAAGTGAGCATGAATACCTCGGCGGTCACCAACCCGCAACTGGTTGCCGATGCAGCCCGTAAATATGGATCGCAATGCATCGTAGTTGCGATTGACGCCAAGCAAGTCGGTCCTGATTCCTGGCAGGTTTATACCCACGGTGGGCGCAATGCTACCGGGTTAGATGTAGTTGAATGGGCGCGTCAGCTAGAGCAACTCGGCGCAGGTGAGATTCTGCTGACCAGTATGAATAAAGATGGCACCAAGTCCGGATTTGATTTGGCGTTAACCCGGGCCGTTTCTGATGCGATTAACATTCCTGTTATTGCTTCGGGTGGCGTGGGAAGTTTGCAGGATCTGGCGGATGGAATTCAGTTGGGTCATGCCGATGCGGTATTGGCAGCGAGTATCTTCCACTATGGCCAGCATACGGTGCAGGAAGCGAAACAGTACATGTCATCACGCGGTATTCCAATGAGGTTGGCGTAACCATGAAAAATGCAAGCAAATGGTTAAATAAAGTTCAGTGGGATGAGCATGGGTTAGTGCCGGTGATTGCCCAACAGGTAGGTACCAATGATGTGCTGATGTTCGCCTGGATGAATCGCGAAGCGCTTGAAAAAACTGTGGAATTGGGCGAGGCCGTATATTGGAGCCGTTCGCGTAAAAAATTGTGGCATAAAGGTGAAGAGTCCGGGCATATCCAGAAGGTGCAGGAGATTCGTCTGGATTGCGACTCCGATGTGGTGCTGCTTAAAATCGAACAGATCGATAATATTGCCTGCCACACCGGACGACATTCCTGTTTTTTTCAAAAGCTGAATGTAGCTGAAGCGGAATGGCAGGCGGTCGATGCCGTGATTAAAGAACCCGATGAAATTTATAAAGAGTCGTTATGAGTAACACGCTGCAACGTCTGGCCGACACAATCGAGTCGCGCAAATTGGCCAAAGGTGGTGACCCCGAGAAATCGTATGTGTCGCGATTATTTGCCAAAGGCGATGATGCCATCTTAAAAAAAATCGGTGAGGAAGCTACTGAAACCGTGATGGCTGCGAAAGATGCACGCGTGTCTGGCGACAATGCCGGATTGGTGTACGAGTGCGCCGATCTCTGGTTCCATTCGCTGATTATGCTGGCGCAATTTGATATCTCACCACAGACGGTTTTAGATGAATTGGCGCGCCGTGAAGGTATTTCAGGCATCGAAGAAAAAGCCGCACGTAAAGATGAATTGCGCGACAAATTGGAGCATAAAGGTTAGAACCTAAAATTAGAAGCTGTTAGAAGCTAATGGTTAGAATATAAAAGAGAAAACCTATGGAAAATTGCCTGTTTTGTAAAATAGCGGCCGATGAAATTCATTCGGAAAAAGTCTATGAAGACGATGAATTAATGGTATTTAAAGACATCTTCCCCGCAGCGCCGATACATTTATTAATTATTCCGAAACGTCATATATCTACCCTGTCAGATTGCGTTGCTACTGACACCCATTTACTGGGTAAAATGCTGGCCATGGTACCCGTGTTGGCCGAGCAGCAGGGCTGTGGCGTCAAAGTCGACGGTGCTGGTAACCGATATGGTGGCTTTAAGACCTTGATTAATTCGGGTCCAGATGGTGGGCAAGAGGTGTATCATCTGCACATACATCTAATAGGCGGTCCTAAGCCGTGGACTGGGAAGAACGTGTGATCTATACGGATCGAAAAGGGAGTTGTGATGGGTTCATTTAGTATTTGGCATTGGTTAATCGTTCTGGTCATCGTGATGCTGGTATTTGGTACGAAAAAATTGGGCAATATTGGTGAGGATCTCGGTAAGGCCGTCAAAGGTTTTAAAGACGGCATGAAGGGTGAAGAAGAGAAAAAGCCAGCGGATGCGAAGGCAACTGCGGTTAGCGACGGCACGACCGTCGACGTCGACGCCAAAGAGAAAAAATAGCGTGAGAAATTATCGTCATGATTGATCTCGGGTTAGCCAAATTGGCGATGATAGGTGCGGTTGCGTTAATCGTAATCGGCCCGGAAAAACTTCCCAAAGTAGCGCGTATGGCGGGTTCCCTGTTGGGGCGCGCGCAGCGGTATCTGAACGAAGTGAAAGCTGAAGTCAGCCGTGAGATTGAACTTGATGAATTACGCAAGGTGCAGCAAGGGATAGAAGAAGCCGCGTCCGACCTGAAGGCAGGGGTTGCAAAAGAAATGGCAGGCGTAGAGGAAGAGGTTAATTCGATTTGGCACAATCCTGATGCGCTTCCGGTGCCGGATAATGTGGCGCGCAAGGTGCGTGAATTCCGGCGTAAAAAATTGGTGCGCAGCTCGGCTCTCCCTGCCTGGTACAAACAACAGCAAGGCAGCAAATCAAAACTGCTATCAGCATCAGCACGGGTTGCCAAATTTCGCCGCAAGCCAACATCTAACCAGTCTTTTTTTTAGAAAAGATCTATGTCTGATCAGTCCGGAAGCGACAATTTAGCCAGCTTTATTTCCCACCTTATAGAATTACGCGATCGATTAGTGCGCATTTCTATCGTCGTCATCATCGTGTTTTTGGCGCTAATGCCGTTTGCTGCGCAAATATTTGATTTGCTGGCCGCGCCAATGATGAAGGCATTACCTGCCGGTGCGCACATGATCGCAACCGGTGTGATCACTCCGTTTTTAATCCCGGTCAAAATTACCCTTGTACTGGCAATCATCATTTCGTTACCTTGGGTGCTGTACCAAATTTGGGCATTTGTCGCCCCCGGTTTATATGCACACGAAAAGAAATTAATTGCGCCGCTGGTGATTTCGTCTTCCGCCCTGTTTCTTTCTGGCGTGGCGTTCTGCTATTTTTTTGTATTTCGTGTGGTGTTTGCTTTTGTTAATCAGTTCGCCCCCAAATCGATTTCAGTCGCGCCCGATATTGAAAGCTATTTGGATTTTGTACTGACGATGTTCCTGGCTTTTGGCGTGACATTTGAAGTGCCGATTATCGTCATAGTATTGGTACGCATGGGCTTTGTTACGGTCGAAAAACTGCGGTCTATCCGACCTTATGTGGTCGTGGGGGCTTTTGTCGTGGCGGCTGTCGTCACTCCGCCCGACGTAACCAGCCAATTATTACTTGCCGTTCCGATGTGCCTGCTGTTTGAAATCGGTTTGTTCGTCGCGCCCTGGTTTAAAAAAATCACCACGGCACCGGTTGAAGCCCCTTAGCTTCGCGGTGTCGCGCGGGGCGATTTAATTCTGGTAGTTATTTCGCTTCACGTAACCAGCAAACTAAAGGGTAGGCAATTTTAAAATTGGTCGCCAGGGTCTTAAGGACCATTTCCGACTGCTGATCAGATTTAAAGTCTTTGGTTGAGATTTGATTCCACACCATGAAGTGCTTAAGTTTGATTAATTCAATGTGTGGGTGATCGGGATCAAATCCCTTGGGCGGTCGCTGTAACTTATCCTCATCTTCAAATTTCCCAAAGGTCTCGTTGAGTTTTTTACTTTTCAAAATCTTCGTGAGATTCGTTCCATTGTCGGCGATAGCGTGACGTATCTGTTTGAGCCTGTCCGCTGGCGGCATGTATTCGCCAACTGCGAAAAACAATTCTCCCTGCGCATCCAGATGAAAATAATACGCCGCTCCGCCGCCCTGACTGGGTTTTTTTAAATCACCAGGAACGATGGCAGCAGAAAATCTGGTCTTGTACGGGCTTTTATCTTTGGCAAAACGTATATCGCGATTGATGCGAAATATCGCCTTCTTGGGATTGCAGCCCAATATCAGCGGATCGAATTTGCTGATCTGAGTGATTAAATCCGTCACCAGAATCAAAAATTCTTCGCGCAAAATATCGTAACGTGGCTTATTCATGACGAACCACGCTCGATTATTGTTGTCGGTGAGTTCGGCTAAATAGCGGGTGAGGTCTTTAATATGCATGGTTTGCTGGTTTGATTTTATGATTGAGCGGGATTATCTGGGACCATCGTTGTCATCATCGTCTTCGCTGGGTATATATTTTTGCGGCTGACGAGTGCCAATTAAAACATTCAGCGTCAATGGTTTGCCTTTTCTTAAAAAAGTAAGCTTGGCATTTTGATTCGGTGGCAATTGCGCAATCAGGTTCATCATGACGACGCGATCAGTGACTTTCGTTTCATTGACCAGAGTCAGGATATCGCCGGGCTTTACGCCTGCCTTGTCGGCCGGGCCGCCGCGAATTACACCGGCAATCAACGTGCCTTCATTTTCTTTGACCCCAAAATTTTCAGCCAGATCAGGTGTAATCTCTTGCGGCTCGACACCTATCCAGCCGCGAATGACATGGCCGTTCGCAATAATGCCATCCATCACCGATTTCACTGTGCTGACTGGAATCGCAAAGCCTATGCCCAATGACCCGCCGCTTTGTGAAAATATTGCGCTGTTAATTCCGATTAAATTTCCGTTCGTATCAATTAAAGCCCCGCCGGAATTGCCGGGGTTAATCGCCGCATCGGTTTGGATAAAATTTTCAAAAGTATTGATATCCAGATGGTTGCGTCCGAGAGCTGAAATAATACCCATGGTGATGGTTTGTCCCACGCCAAATGGATTGCCTATGGCGAGCACCACGTCGCCAACACTGGCGTTTTCGATGTGACCGAGGGTAATGGCTGGCATGTCGGGCAAATCGATTTTGATCAGTGCCAAATCAGTTTCAGGATCTGCACCTACCACTTTGGCAATAGCTTTGCGACCGTCCGATAAAACTACATCAATTTCATCGGCTGCGTTGACGACATGGTTATTGGTAATGATGTAGCCGGTTGAGCTGACAATCACGCCAGATCCCAAGCTGGATTGTTTTTGTGGTTTTGGGTTAGGCGTTTTACCAAAAAAACGGCGAAACAGCGGATCATTAAAAAATGGATTGGGCGACTGCCTGATTTCTTTGGTCGTAAAAATATTGACTACCGACGGCATGGCCCGCTTGGCCGCATCGCGATAGCTGCCGGGGGCAATGACATTGATAGGTGCCTCATTGACGGGAACGGTAGCCGTAGATAAATGCAATCCTTTTACCGAGTAAGGAAATTTATTAATCCACTCAGGTTTCAAGGTGTTTACAATCAGCAAGATCGCCAGGCAGACCGTCGCAGCTTGAGCAAATAATAGCCAGAGTCGTCGCATAAATTTTTCAGAGTTGAAGGGTGATAAAAAGTGAACCAAAAAATGAAACACGTAAATAGGGCTGAACTAAGTCGATTTCTAGCGGATAACTTACAAGTTTCTAAAATAAATGATTATTGTCCAAATGGCTTGCAGGTGGAAGGTGTTGAGCAAATAAAAGTTATCGTGTCCGGCGTAACGGCCAATGCGGCTCTGATTGATGCCGCTATAGCCCTGAAGGCAGATTGTCTTCTGGTGCATCACGGTTATTTCTGGCGCGGCGAAAACCCCTGTTTAATAGGGCAGAAATATCAACGTATCAAAAAGCTGATCGACCACGACATCAATTTATTTGCCTACCATCTGCCTTTGGACTTACATCCTGAATGGGGAAATAATGCCCAATTGGCCAAGGTATTGGAGCTGAAGACTGAAGGCACGTTCGCTGATCAGGGATTGGCCAGTTTTGGGACTGCACTCAATGGCAACCTTCGAACAGTTGGGGATTTAACGCGCTGGGTTGAATCGAAATTGGGGCGCACGCCGCTGTTAATTGGTTCGTCCGATCAGGCATTAGGCCGAGTCGCATGGTGCACCGGAGCTGCACAGAATTTTTTGGGAGACGCAATTCAGCAGGGCGCGACTGTATATCTGTCCGGCGAAATTTCAGAACCGACGGTCCACCTGGCCAGAGAGTCGGGCGTCGCTTATCTGGCATGTGGACATCACGCGACCGAGCGTTACGGTGTTCAGGCATTGGGTCAGGCAATTGCACAGCAATTTGCTGTTGTGCATCATTTCGTCGACATAGCCAATCCAGTTTGAGTTAGTTAATTTCTTGTTTCATTGAACTATTTCCGCGAGGATTTGCCGCGAAACAGGAATTGATGATATTTGCCATGAGCAACTATGCAATTTTCAATTGGCAGTTAATTGCATTTAAATGCTTTTAATGTAATTTTAAATTGGTAATATTTGCTGTTTTTCGCTCAAAAACCGTGCTTGATTGCATGGGTTGTAAGGTTTTTCTTTAATTCATGCTCTGGCTCAATTATAATTTCGCGTTGCTGGAGGAAACAAATAGGACTTATCCAAGATGCAACATAAGTAATTGCTGTTGTGATTTTGGGTAAGTCCTATAAACATAAAAAGTAGTGCTCAATTTTAACTATAAGTTTTAACGAATGGGGTAGGTATGAGTATCGAAAAGCAGGTCGATTCCGGCCGACGTGGATTGCTCGTCGCAACGTGCGCGGTGGGTGGTGTTACCGGTTTAGCCACAGCTGGTGCATTTGTAAGTACATTTCAACCATCTGAGCGCGCCAAAGCAGCCGGCGCTCCAGTCGAAGTAGATATTTCAAGCCTGAATCCAGGCGACATGATGACCGCAGAATGGCGTGGTAAGCCAGTCTGGATACTGAAACGCACTCCAGAAATGATGGCCAGTCTGAATCTGACGCAAAGCGAAGTTGCTGATCCGGATTCAGTACATCCTTACACCATGCCCCTGCCAGACTATTGTGAAAAACAAAGTCGCTCCCGCAAAGAACATAAAGAAATATTAGTTGCGATCGGCATCTGTTCGCATTTGGGTTGCTCCCCAGGTAAGAAATTTACTCCAGGTCCACAACCTTCTCTGCCAGATAACTGGGAGGGCGGTTTTTTATGTCCTTGCCACGGTTCTACCTTCGATTTGTCAGCTCGCGTCTTTAAAAATAAACCTGCACCACAGAATCTTGACGTACCACGGCATATGTATCTTTCCGATACGAAAATTGTCATCGGTAAAGATGAGAAAGGCGAGGCTTAATCATGGCATTTGTTGAGAAGAAACTCCCGGCAGACGCACCGGCCGTTGACAAGGCACTGAACTGGGTAGATGCCCGTTTTCCACTGACCAAGCTGTGGAATGATCAGTGGGGTCAATACTACGCGCCAAAGAATTTTAATTTCTGGTACATATTCGGTTCGCTGGCCATGCTGGTGCTCGTGATTCAAATCGTCACCGGCATATTTTTGGTGATGCACTACAAGCCAGATGCAACGATGGCGTTTGCATCGGTTGAATACATCATGCGCGAAGTGCCTTGGGGCTGGCTGGTACGATATATTCATTCGACTGGCGCATCCGCATTCTTCATCATCATTTACCTGCACATGGCACGCGCCTTGATGTACGGCTCATACCGCAAGCCACGTGAATTGGTCTGGTTATTTGGATTTGCAATTTTCCTGTGCCTGATGGCTGAAGCATTCTTCGGCTACCTTCTGCCATGGGGCCAAATGTCTTACTGGGGCGCGCAGGTTATTGTTAATCTGTTTGGTGCTATCCCTTTCATCGGCCCAGATTTGTCTTTGTGGATACGCGGTGATTACGTTGTTTCAGACGCGACATTGAATCGTTTCTTCTCATTCCATGTCATCGCTATTCCATTGGTGTTGTTAGGTTTGGTCGTTGCGCATTTGATCGCCTTGCATGAAGTGGGTTCTAACAATCCTGACGGTATTGAGATCAAAGACAATCTGGATGCGGACGGTCATCCGCTTGATGGCATCCCTTCGCATCCGTACTACTCGGTGCACGATATTTTCGGCGTGACTGTGTTCCTGGTGTTGTTTAGTGCAGTTGTATTCTTTGCGCCTGAAATGGGTGGCTACTTCCTGGAAGCGAATAACTTTGTTCCGGCCGATTCGATGAAAACGCCGCTGCATATTGCGCCGACCTGGTATTTCACACCGTTCTATTCGATATTGCGCGCTACTACCAGTGACTTTCTCTGGGTAGTTCAGGCAGGCATTGCCGCTTACGTTACGCTGATCTACTTGAAATCGTCGATACCAGCGATTGTCAAGGCAGTGATTGCCGCAGTCGCCTTGTTGGTGATCATCGGTATGATGCCGTTCGGGCTTGATGCGAAAGTATGGGGCGTCGTTCTGTTTGGTTCATCCGTGATGATTCTGGCCGGCATGCCGTGGCTGGATCAGTCGCCAGTGAAATCGATACGCTATCGCCCGGACTGGCACAAAATTGTGTTTATCTTGTTCGGTATCGCATTTGTGACCTTGGGCTATCTGGGCGTTCAACCTCCCTCACCAATTCGTAATGTCATTTCACAAGTATGTGCGGTGGTCTATTTTGCATTCTTCTTGTTGATGCCATGGTGGAGTGCGATGGGTACCTTCAAGCCGGTACCTAAGCGCGTTACATTCACGCCTCACTAGCATACTAAGGGACAAAGATATGAAATTTATAAATAGAATTATCGCCACCCTGGTTCTGCTGCCGGCACTGGCACTGGCAAGTGAGGGATATCCACTCGATCACGCACCGGATCGAGCCAACAATATGGCGGCATTACAAAACGGCGCAAAATTATTTGTGAACTATTGTTTGAATTGCCACTCTGCTTCTTCCATGCGTTACAGTCGTCTGAAAGATTTGGCCTTAACTGACGATCAAATCAGAAGTAATCTGTTGTTGGCCGGCGATAAAGTCGGCGATTTAATGACTACGCATTTATCTGTAAAAGATGCCAAAGCATGGTTTGGTGCGGCACCACCAGATTTGTCGGTGATTGCGCGCGCCAAGACATCAGAAGATGGCAGCGGCCCTGATTGGTTATATACTTATCTGCGCACTTTCTACAAAGACGATACGCGTCCGACTGGCTGGAATAATATGGTGTTCCCCAACGTAGCAATGCCCCACGTGTTATGGGAATTGCAGGGCATACGGTCTGCGGAATTTGAAGAAGTGGAAGATGAAGACCATAGCAAAAAAATGGAATTCAAAAAATTTACTACCGTCACTCCTGGTAAATTAACTGCAACTGAATATGATAGTGATGTGGCTGATCTGGTTGCGTATCTGACCTGGATGAGCGAACCGGAACAGGGCACCCGCAAACGTTTAGGCGTTTGGGTATTGATGTGGTTAAGTCTGTTGAGTGTACTGGCATGGCGATTGAATGCGTCATACTGGAAAGAAGTTAAGTAAAAAGGAAGTAACTAAGTAATAGAGAGAGTTGCAGCTTACCGTTCTCTTTCTATATGTTGTACGCTGTTTGTACTATCAGGGTGAGCCTTAAATTTTGAAAAGGCCTCACCCTATTTGTTTTAAAGGAACTGTAAAAATGATGGTTCTCTATTCGGGTACTACTTGTCCATTTTCTCAACGCTGCCGCCTGGTATTGTTTGAAAAAGGTATGGACTTTGAAATTCGCGATGTAGATTTATTCAACAAGCCAGAAGATATTTCAACGATGAATCCGTACGGCCAGGTGCCGATTCTGGTTGAGCGCGATCTGATTTTGTATGAGTCAAATATCATCAACGAATATATTGACGAGCGTTTTCCACATCCACAATTGATGCCTGCCGATCCGCTGATGCGTTCACGTGCACGTTTGATGTTGTTCAATTTTGAAAAAGAATTGTTCATCCATGTTCATACACTGGAAAACGACAAGTCAGGAAATTCAAGCAAAGTGTTGGAAAAAGCGCGCGCAGAAATTCGTGACCGGTTAACTACCTTGGCACCGCTATTTATTAAAAATAAATACATGCTGGGCGAAGAGTTCTCCATGTTGGATGTAGCGATTGCCCCGCTATTGTGGCGACTGGATCATTACGGTATTGAGATCTCAAAAACCGCAGCGCCATTAATGAAGTATGCTGAGCGTATATTTTCTCGCCCGGCGTATATTGAAGCGTTAACACCTTCAGAAAAAGTAATGCGTCGTTAATAGCAGGTATGGCAATCCGCGGTTGGGTTGCCATTAAAATGTAAGTGATCAAGATCATGTCAGAAACACCCTCTACCAAACCCTACTTAATTCGTGCTCTTTACGAATGGTGTACGGACAACGGTTATACCCCCCATATTGCTGTCAAAGTTCAAGGTAGCACACGCGTGCCTATGGAGTTTGTGCGAAACGGCGATATCGTATTAAATATCGCTTTTTCGGCCACCAGTGGTCTGCATATGGACAATGAGGCGATTTCATTCAAGGCACGTTTTGGTGGCGTATCTCGTGACATTTACGTTCCAATGTCTTCGGTCGCTGCAATTTATGCGAGCGAAAATGGTCAAGGCATGGCGTTTGATGTCGTCGCCGAATTGGCGGCGAGTGACGACATTAAAGAGGAAGTGCAAGCTGAAAAGCCTACGATGAGTTTGGCTGTGACCAATGAAGAATCTACCCCACCAAAAGATGGCCCTGATTCTAAAGAAGGCAGAAAAAAGCCTAGCTTAACGATTATAAAGTAGGGTAGAATACCGTTCTTTCAAGATGCCGACTTAGCTCATCTGGTAGAGCACCTGACTTGTAATCAGGGGGTGGCGGGTTCAAGTCCTGCAGTCGGCACCAGTATTTATAACGGCCCCAACGTTCTTCGTTGGGGCCGTTTGCTTTTGTGGGCTTTCAAAAGATAAGTACGCTTAGAGTACGCTGATCAATTTCAAAGGCCATATATCATATTAAATCCTTCCTGCGCCTGGAAGGTTCCTGTCTCAGAAACTCCCTGGTCTTAAGAAGCGACGCGGCTGGTAATTGTGCCGTAGTTACAATCGCTTCCGCAGGTCGTTGCGCTCCGAAGTTGAATCAATCATCAGTCATAAAAATCGATCAATTTGAATCAGGCTTGCGATAAGTGCAATTAATGATACAAGCTGATTCTTTTGCGTCGTTGATAGGTAAGTGGACCTATTTTATAATCCGTTGCATTTTGCAAAAACCAATAGAGACATAATATGAAAAATATACTTCCTTTAATTTGCGTGATTTTACTTTCCCTGGTTTTGACCGCTTGTGGTGGTGGGGGCAGCAGTACCAGCAATTCAGGCGGTACAACAAGTACTTTGGGTCCTTTTACCTGTACCGGTTTATCCGCAGCTTTCGTAAATGGATCTACTACCCCAACTAATCTGAGTTGTGTTGACTCACCAGCAGGAACCGGCGCGGTATTAAGTGCTGGTCAGGTGCCAAATTTAACCTTCACCGGTTATTTATATGATTCTGCAAATGCCGGCACTAACTATGAAGGCGCTATATTTCAACAAACTTATACCGGCTCCTCATATGCTATTGGCGAGGGTAATTTCATCGCAGGCTTTGATCAGGGATTGCTTGGCATGCAGGTCGGCGGAACACGGATTGTACTTATCCCAGCATCAATGGGCTACGGCGCATCCCCTCCGTCAGGTAGCGGAATACCTGCAAATTCTGCTCTGGTATTTGTTGTAACGTTGAATAGTATCGGCTCGTAGAGCAGATTTTAGGTAAGTTGTGATTGGTGCGACCGACAGGAATCGAACCTGTATTGCGAGCTTCGGAGGCTCGTATCCTATCCGTTGGAAGACGGTCGCATTGGTTGGCATTGCAGAATCAAGTAGCGTAAAAACGGTAGCCAACAGGCAGTCGCGAATTATAAGCTAAAGTCAGTTTGTATGGCCGGAATATTCTTGATGATGGCCTGGTCTTATCGCACTGCGGCCATCAATTTTATCTTATCGCCTCCAACTTTACCTCCCAACCCGGTAACTGTTGTTTCGTAAAACACCACTTTGTGGATTTGATGCACTATTTCCAGTTCCAAACATCATGCTTTACCCCTATAATCTGGGGTTTGCGATGCGATGAGAACCGCATAAATCAACCGATACACAATTTAGTATTGAGGAAATTATGAGCAATGCCCACGACGAGCACGAATCAGCAATAAAAACTCCAAAACAACTAATCGTTGCTGTAATAGCGGCATTCGCAGTCCCTATCATTTGTATTGTTTTATTGGTCGAGTTTGTCACCTCGCAAAACTTGCCGGCTGCAGGATCAAATGCGCAAACGCCAGAAGCAATTGCTGCTCGTATTCAACCGGTCTCAGAGGTGGGATATACATTCAAAGATGCCAGCGGCCCAAAACAACTGCTGACTGGTGAAGAAGTGTTTAAATCCACCTGTATAGCCTGTCACGGCGCTGGTGTAGCCGGCGCTCCTAAATTTGGCGAGGCTACTGCATGGGCGCCACGCATCAAAGAAGGTTACGACAAAGTATTGGGTCACGCATTGCACGGTTTTAACGCGATGCCTGCAAAAGGCGGCAATGCAGATTTGGATGATGTCGAAGTTGCCCGCGCCATGGTGTATATGGTGAACCATAGTGGCGGTAATTTTAAGGAGCCTGAAGTTGCAGCTCCTGCAGCGGAAGTTGCTGCAACGAAGTAAGAAACGAATTTAGCAACACCAGGCATTCATAAAAAAGCCGATCATTTGATCGGCTTTTTTATTTGCAGTCTGTTTGCAAATTCTAAGCTGCTACCTTTTGTTTGGCCGCCGCTTTTTTTGCCGGCTTTTTAGCGCCAGCTTCCTTGGGTTTGCGTTCTTCAAATTCGAAACTGATTTTGCCGTCTTTGCCTTTGACTAAGAACGCTTTGAACGGTCGTCGGGTGCGCTGCGATACAAACCCTGGTAACAGGTCAGTCTTGCCGTCATTGAGCAATTTAACCATTTGTTCAGGCAATATTTCCTGCTGCAGGATAATACGCCCACTGCGGAAATCACAGGCTTTGGGTTTAGCGACGGTTTTTTCGCACACATAGGCCAGTCCGAGTTCGTAGACGTTGGATCCGCATTTTGGGCATGGCCCTAAAACTGCATGGTCAGTAAAATCAACGGGCTCTGAATCTTCATCGTTTTGATTTTGTCCAAAATCAAATTCAAGTTTGAGATTGGTACCTTCATCATCCGGCACGATTTTTAAAATGGCGGCAAATGGGCGCCCCATTTTTGAACGGAATCCTTGCAGTGGACCTATTGTGCGATTCGCCAATAATTCTTCAACTTCAGCAACTTCAAATTGACGACTGCCCGGTGTTTTAGAAATATTGAATTCGCATTTGGTGCAGGCAAAGCGACGATAATTTTCTTTTACGACTCCGCCGCAATGAGGACATGGCGTGGTCAGTGTTGAGTAGTCACCGGGTATGGTGTCGTTGTTGTATTCTTTGGCTCGTTTCACGATGATCTGCGTCATCTGGGCAATCTCACGCATAAACTCTTCGCGACTGATTTTCCCTTTTTCCATTTGCGCCAGCTTGTGCTCCCAGCCACCGGTCAATTCAGGTGAGGTCAGCTCATCGACGCCTAAACCGCGTAGCAATGTCATCAACTGAAAGGCTTTTGCAGTTGGTTGGAGCTCGCGTCCTTCACGTAGCAAATAACGTTCGGTCAATAATCCTTCAATGATGGTCGCGCGGGTCGCTGGCGTTCCCAATCCCTTGCCGGACATCGCCTCGCGGAACTCATCGTCATCGACCAATTTGCCGGCACCCTCCATGGCCGACAATAGCGTTGCTTCAGTATATCTGGCAGGAGGTTTGGTTACTAATTCCTGACTTTGTATAGATTCTGTTTTTACTTTTTCATTTTTTGCGACCGGAACCAGCGTTCCATTTTCTTCGCCGTCGCCAGCCATTTCTTTGCCATAAATCGCTAACCAGCCGGGTTTGGTCATTACCTTGCCTTCGGTTTTAAAATGATGGCCGGTGACTTCGGTGATGCGCGTCGTGATCTGAAATTCGGCAGCCGGGAAAAACACCGCCATAAAGCGGCGAGTCACTAAATCGTAGAGTTTTTGTTCTGGCTCAGATAAATTTTTCGGTGCCTGCGTAGTCGGGATAATGGCGAAGTGATCCGAAATTTTGGTGTTATCAAAAATGCGTTTATTCGGCTTGACCCAACCCTGTTTTAATATGGCTGAAGAAAACTGCTGGTAATTATTGTTTTCAGAAATGGCTTCTAAAGTTTGCTTTACTGTCGGTAAATAATCCTCGGGTAAATGACGTGAGTCAGTACGCGGATAGGTTAATACCTTGTGTTTTTCATACAGAGCCTGCGCCAATCCCAATGTGTTTTTTGCGGAAAAACCAAACCGGGAATTTGCTTCACGTTGCAGGCTGGTCAAGTCGAACAAAGCAGGTGCGATTTGTGTCGCCGGTTTTGACTCTTCGGTGACTAGACCCGTTTTGTTGCGACATGCCGCAACGATAGAATCCGCAGCAACCTTGCTCCATAAACGTTCTGCTTTTTGTTCCGGGTCTAATTCATTTTTCTTATGCTGATGATCCAGCCAGCGACCTTCATAAATTCCCGCTGCACATACAAATTCGGCACGAACCTCCCAATAGGCACGAGGGATGAACTGTTTAATTTTTTCTTCGCGTTCCACGACTATCGATAGGGTAGGGGTCTGAACCCGTCCCACTGTCGTCAGATAAAATCCGCCTTCTTTGGAATTGAACGCGGTCATCGCACGCGTGCCATTTATCCCAATTAACCAATCTGCTTCCGAGCGGCATCGGGCGGCATCGGCCAGTGGCATCATGTCAGCGTCTGAGCGCAGACGGGAAAATCCTTCGCGTATCGCATTCTGCGTCATGGATTGCAACCAGAGACGCTGAACAGACTGTTTGGCTTTGGCGTGCTGCGCAATCAAGCGAAATATTAATTCACCTTCGCGGCCCGCATCGCATGCGTTAATCAGTGCGGTGACATCTTTACGTTTAATTAGCTTGGTCAGCACTTTTAGGCGAGATTCAGTTTTTGCTATCGGATTCAGCGCAAAATGTGGCGGAATCATGGGCAAATTGGCGAAGCTCCATTTACCTCGCTTGACGTCATATTCTTCGGGGACAGTTATTTCAAGCAAATGTCCGACGGCTGACGACAGGACGTAACTGTCTGATTCAAAATACTCATCGTGTTTGGTGAACCCGCCCAAAGCCTTGGCTATGTCAGCCGCGACAGAAGGCTTTTCAGCGATGATGAGGGTTTTAGTCATATTTTTTATTCTCAATGAAATACGTAACGGGGCAAGTAAACAATATAGGCGTAATTTGCGCCAACCTACAGTGCAAAATTTTGCTCATGATAATGCAAATTTGTAAAAGATATGCTGTTATAGGGAAACTTTGAATAGATGACAACCAAATATATTGTTTAAAAAAGCAGTAAATTAACCTGAGGCGAGCTAGCTTGAACAGCCTGAGTTGATTTGTTAGTGCAAAAAATGAGGTTTGATTTGATCTTCAGACAATAACTCATCAAACATCAATAAATCGGGTTCCTTCCCTTGGCTCCACAACGTCATTAACACAATAATTTTTAGTTTATCTACTGGTATTGGTGTTTCTTCAACTGCTAAAGCGCGTTCAATAATAATTTCACGTTGCAACGAGTTAATCAAATTCGCCGATTCCAAAAATTGGATAAATCCCAGCGCTGCGATGCCTAGCTGAGCAATTTCTTTGCTCGCATAAATACGAAAACTTTTTGCATCAGACTGTATGGGGGTGCTTTTTGTCGTTTGGGTCAATACCTTGAGCCAGGAGATTGCATCGGTGATTTCTTCATCATCAAAGCCAATAGCAGACAATTTTTTCGCCAGAACTTGCGGATCAGGGCAAGCGTCCGGGCGGTAATAAGTTTCGTAGAGGTAAACTAAAATATCAAACATTGCGCCACTTTACCCATTCATTTGTCAGTATTCAAGTAAGTATCAACTTACGGTTATCAATTAGTTATACGCCGATACATACCGCCGGCCAAAATTTCAACATGTCCGTCTAATTCCAGTATGACCAGCTCAGCAGTAAGTTCAGCACTATTCATTTTACATCTCAGAGCCAATTCGTCAGGATGGATAGCTTCATAGCCCATCTCTGCAAGTAAATTTGAATCCGAAGAGGATTTTTCTTCATTAATTGCGGCAGCGTGGACAGATATAGACGAGGTCGCGGTTCCGTCAAGTTGTAATTCTTCCAGTATGTCCTGTGCTGTCTCGACTAATTTGGCGCCCTGTTTAATGAGCTGATGGCATCCTTTCGCCAGCGGCGAATGTATCGAGCCGGGAATGGCAAACACCTCGCGCCCTTGCTCAGTTGCCATTCTCGCGGTAATTAATGAGCCGGACTGAGCGGCAGCTTCAATAACTAATACTCCTTGTGCCAGCCCCGAAATGAGTCTGTTCCGACGAGGGAAATTTGTAGCAATGGACGGTGTACCGAGAGGATATTCACTGACTATGCAGCCCTGCGCTGCGATTTTATGAGCAAGCTCCTGATTGCGCGCCGGATAGATAATATCGATACCGGTACCGATGATGGCTACAGTTGACCCGGCACCTTCCAGTCCGCCCTGATGTGCCGCTGCGTCGATACCTAAAGCCAAACCGGAAACTATCGTTATTCCAGACTGACTCAAGCTGCTGGAAAATTGTTTGGCGTTGATATTTCCTTGAGTAGTTGCATTGCGGCTACCCACAACGGCGACAGACACTTTTGATAGTAAATCGGGCTTGCCTTTGACATATAACAGGGTTGGCGGATCCGAGATTTCTAACAGTTGTGGCGGATATCTTTTATCCGCAAGAGTAATCAGGAAATTGTTGGGTTCTGCGCACCAGAGTTCAGTGCGCGCAATTAAAGACAGGGTTGCTTCGGTCGGTGGCAAACAAAGTGCTTTCGCCTGCCGTTCTGATACAACTTGCTTTAAGTCGCCATAACTTGCAGAGAAAATTTGATTAGGTAATCCAAATGCAAGCAGCAATTTTTTTGCTGCCCCACATCCGATACCAGGAGTTGCGGTTAATCTTACCCAGTCACTAATTTCTGACACGCCAACGACTACCCTTACATAAATTATTCAGGTTTCTTCACGATATCACCAACCTGTGCAGAGTCAGTAACTTGCATAATTAAACCATATGAAACATTCTTGAATACGCGATAAATGAATAAAGTGCCGTATTGCTCGTCAGGTAATTTGACTACAGATTTACCTTGGGTTTTATCTACGATCACTTCACCCAAGCGATACATTTGCAAAACCGTGCCTATATCAATACCATCTTTTGCGCCTTTATTAATCGATACTGTCTGATTCTGTCCCGCCATCGAAACGCCGCCATAAATAGACACGATACGCCCGTTGATATCTGTACTTGGTGGATGAGGAACGTAATTGGTCATTTCGGAACGAGGTACAGGCAACAACCGATCACCGACAGTCAATTCTTCTTTTGATGCCGTGACTAAAAATGCGCTCGCTTCATGTTCTGACTTGCCGGCACGTGTGAGTTTGATCGCGCCAACGTAGGCAGCTTCATAGCCGAGTATTTGTTTTGTTTCCGGATCTTTTAAGGGGGTCGCAGGACGGTAAACCTGAAAGATGACGTTATCCTTTAAATCGCCCATGGCATAAACTTTTTCATTTTTACCGGCATTTACATGACCTTGCTGAGCAGCAACAATGCGTGGCGTATTATTCAGTTCGTTTTCTTCAAGCACTAAAGGTTGTGACAAGAATGGTTCGATGCTGTTCGCGGAAATTGTGGAGATCGCGTTATTGGCTAAATTTTCGCTGCGGATTTGCGGAGAGAGTTTAACGGTAGGAATATCGCCGTCGGTGCTGCCGGCATTCGATGAGGTTGATTGGCCCAGTCTGAGTCGGCCAGCAACTCGGTCAAAATAGACAATTTGCCCAGGGTAAATCCAATGCGGATTTTTAATATCTTCGCGGTTCATGCCCCAAACCTGCGGCCAACACCAGGCATGTTCCAGGAACATTTGTGAAATACCCCACAGGGTGTCGCCTTTAACAACTTCATGTTGATCTGGTGCATTGGCTAAAAAAGCGCATTGAGTCTGAGGTGCATTCATCTCATCCCCAGCAAAAACTGACGAGCTTAGAGCAAGGAGGAGCGCGAGTATGCTAAACTTTTTCATTTGATTATCCATTGCAGGCAGCCAATTTTAAGTATTTTAATCATTAAAATTCTCATTGGCGGTAGTTGCTAAGTAGTGGTTAAGTCCGACAGTTGCTAATTTGAATCAAATTCTGCACATAAATCCTTGAACTAGCAAGATAAAACACGTTTAAGTTGCGTGAAAGTCCCATGACGATACTTACAATATTACGATACCCAGACAAACGATTGAACAAAATCGCAAGGCCCGTAACGGTTTTCGATGCCCGTCTGAAAAAATTAGTCGCCGATATGGCGGAAACGATGTATGACGCGCCCGGGGTTGGTTTGGCGGCTTCACAGGTAGATGAACATATTCAGTTGGTTGTCATTGACGTTTCTGATGCTCAAAATCAACTTCAGGTTTTCATCAACCCGGAAATTATTTGGGTTAGTGAAGAAAAAACACTCTATGACGAAGGATGTTTGTCCGTACCTGGTATTTATGACGGCGTTGAGCGGCCATCGCAGGTGAAGGTTCGTGCGCTTGATGTTGCCGGAAATCCTTTTGAACTCAGTGCGGACGGATTATTGGCGGTTTGCATACAACATGAAATGGATCATTTGAAGGGTATTGTTTTTGTTGAGTATTTATCACCTCTGAAACGAAACCGTATCAAAACCCGTATGTTGAAAGAGGAACGTGAAACTCAACGGTCCGGGAAAAATAGCCCATCTTCGCAGCCACTCAAACGTGGTACCGCATGAAAGTGATTTTTGCCGGTACACCGGAATTTGCAGCAACAGCATTGGCTGCGATCCACGCGGCTGGTCACGAAATCGTTTTGGTATTAACTCAGCCGGATCGTCCAGCAGGCAGGGGGATGCAATTACATGCATCTGCAGTTAAGCAATTTGCTCTGGCGCATCACATGCCGGTTCTGCAGCCTACCTCGCTCAGGTTGGATGGCAAATATCCAGAGCAAGCCAAACAGGCTCATGACGTACTCATGGCAACGCAGCACGATGTTATGGTCGTTGCGGCATATGGCTTAATCCTTCCAGAGTCGGTACTTACTATTCCGCCACGTGGCTGTCTGAATATTCACGCTTCTTTATTGCCTCGCTGGAGAGGTGCTGCACCGATTCACCGCGCCATTGAGGCGGGAGACAAAGTAACCGGTATTACGATCATGCAAATGGATCAAGGTTTGGATACGGGTGCGATGTTACTCATGCAAGCCATCCCCATTGCTGTGAATGACAGCACGGCGAGCCTGCACGATAAATTGGCAAAATTGGGCGGGGAAATGATAGTAGACGTCTTGAAGCAAATTCCTTTGGGAAAATTAGCCGCACAGCCGCAGCCTCTGCAAGGTATAAGCTACGCATCAAAAATTAGCAAAGAAGAATCGTTTCTGGATTTTAATCAATCTGCAGAGTTGCTTCAACGAAAAATACGCGCATTGAATCCGGCACCCGGAGCACATGGTTTAGTTGACGGTGTCACATTCAAGCTGTGGAATGCAGAACTGGCGGAGCGTCCGGTTGATGCGGAAACCGGTCAATTTTATGTGAAGAATAATGATTTGTTGATTGCTTGTGGAGTCGGTGCTTTGCGGTTGTTGGAGCTTCAAAAACCCGGAGGCAGACGCTTGCTGACTTCGGAATTTTTAAAGGGTTTCGCAATTCAGTCGACTGTCGGCAAGTTGCATCAGTAACCATGAGCTTGTGTAGATAGGGCTTGGCACTCGATTATAAAAGTCAGGCAATAATATTCCCAAAGTTATATATATTGTGAATATCTGATATGTGAAAAATAAACTGGGAAACTTGGGTAGAGGGGATTATAGTTACACCTGTCTCCTCCAAGACCCTCCTAAGGAATTGGATTTAACCCGCAACCTTTCAGGTCGCGGGTTTTTTTTTCGCCTGACAATTTCAACGCAGCATTGTTATCTGGCTTACAATCTCACTTGCGGAATTTCATGACAATACAATTTGTTTTGCAGAACGATTATGTAATACTGTTTTTCTGAGTCAATTAATTGAAGGAGTAAAAATGTCTTTGTTACGATACATCGGGCGGTGCTTTAGATTTCTCTGGCGCATGCTGGACGGTGGCCGACGGATATTTTTCAATGTGCTCTTTCTGGCATTGCTGGTTTTTATCGCTTTCGGGCTGTTTAGCGGTGGAGCCAAAAAGCTTGAGGACAAGACCGCGTTAGTGTTGGATTTACGTGGCAATCTGGTCGAGCAGCAAACCGACAGTGCGCGTGAATTATTGATGATGGAAGCGCAGGGCGATAAAAGAGACTACACGCAATTGCGTGATGTGACTGCTGTGCTGGACGCAGCAACCAAAGATCCAAAAATCACCAGCGTGGTGCTTTTGTTAGACGACATGCAAAACGCCGGTTTGCCGATGCTGCGCGAAATTGCATTGAGCCTGGACCAATTTAAAGCGAGCGGCAAAAAAGTTGTAGCCTGGGGTTCGGCCTACAATCAAAAGCAATATTATTTAGCTGCACATGCGGACGAGGTTTATCTTCACCCTATGGGCATGGTTGAGTTGGAAGGTTTTGGCGGCTATAGAAATTATTACCGCGATGCCTTAGATAAAATTGGCATCACCGTTAATTTGATGCGAGTCGGTACCTACAAGAGTTTTGCCGAGCCATTTATTGCCAATGGTCCTTCAAGCGCTGCGTCGGAAGCGGAAGCCTATTTGTATAACGATTTGTGGGCTACCTATACCCATGACGTAGAACGATCCCGTAAATTGACGGCGGGCAGCATCATGCAGTCTATCGATACGCTGCCGGATCAGGTCAAGGAAGTAAAAGGCGATCTGGCACAGTTGGCGCTCAAAGACAAATTTGTAGACGGGCTGAAATCGAGAGATGAAATACGTCAGATCATGTTGAAGTACGGCGCCAAAGACGAAGACACGAAAAGCTTTCGGCAAATTGACTACGAAGATTATCTGGCGCGTATTAAACCTATCATTAATCCCAGCGGAGACGCAGTTGGCGTGATTGTCGCTGAGGGTGAGGTGAGTGATGGCATCGCCCCGGCAGGTTCTATCGGCGGTTTATCGACTGCGAATTTAATTCGAAAAGCCAGAGAAGACGATCACATCAAAGCAGTGGTTTTGCGTATAAATTCACCCGGCGGCAGTGCTTTCGGGTCTGAGTTGATACGTCGTGAACTTGAACTCACCCGGAAGGCGGGGAAACCTGTGGTCGTTTCCATGGGCGATGTTGCCGCGTCAGGTGGTTATTGGATGTCGATGAGTGCGGATGAAGTGATAGCGGACGCGACAACAGTAACCGGGTCTATCGGCGTATTTTCGCTACTTCCAACCGCAGAAAAAGCGCTGGATAAAATTGGTGTGCACAGCGCAGGTACGACGACGACCTGGTTGCGCGGCGGGTATGATCCAACGCGACCGATCGACCCGCGTTTTGCTGAGTTAGTGCAGCAAACCGTGAATCATATTTATGCCGATTTCACCAGTAAGGCAGCAGTCGCAAGAAAAACTACTCCGGAGAAAATCGACGCCGTTGCGCAAGGTCGCGTATGGACTGGTCAACAGGCCAAAGACAGGGGGCTGGTTGATACGTTGGGTAGTTATTCGGATGCGTTAAAATCAGCTGCGAACCGGGCAAAAATATCGGGAAATTATTCTGTAGATTATATCGAAGCGGAACCTAGCGGAATTGACCGGTTCTTTAGATTGTTTGATCTTTCAATGGCGCGCACTATGGCCAAATACTTGAATATAGGGGGCATGTCGGCAGGAATACCGCCCAAAACAGTGAAAGACATGACGGAGGATATGCGCTGGCTGGCTGATATGACAGACAGGAACAAGGCGTTTAGTGTGGTGACGCATTGTCTGTGCAGTACGCCTTAAGGCAGTTAGTTGGAGCGTGAATCAACGCCGGCAAACTGCGCATGAAAAAATCGACCAGTTTTCTGGTCGATTTTTTTTAAACGCGAGACTACTTTAAATACACCCTTGACGTGAAAAAAATGGACAGAAATCTCTGTCCATTTTCTTACTAGCCTAAAACAAGAACTAAGTCTTATTTAGTCGCTGGTGCAGTTGCAGCTGGTGTTGAAGCTGCTGCGTCAGCGGCTTTTTTATGTTTCTTGTGTTTTTTAGTTGTTGCTGCAGTGCTGGCTGGAGCAGCAGCATCAGCGGCTGGAGCAGCTGGTGTTGCAGGGGCAGCTGGAGTGGCGGCAAATGCGGAAACTGCAAACAAACTAGCGATTAAAGCAGAAATTAAGGTTTTCATATTAGATCCTATTAAGTTTAAACTTCATTAAATTAAGCAACCCACGCTCTAATAACGGGGTGGGGGGGATGTGGTTGACAAACTTTTTTCAGAAATTCAAATTATTTTAAATCAGTTAAATTACTCTTTCAGGCCTTAGTAACTTGCCTCACCCAAAATTTAACTCTGGCCATTCTAACCACTAGGTATAAAAATGCAAAGCAAAATTCAAATCAGGAAATTTCAACCACATGATTTAAATCAGGTTGCACAATTATTTGACGCCTACCGCCAATTTTATGAAGAGGGTGCGGATATCAATTTAGCCCGGCAGTACATCAGTGAGCGCATCAGCAGGAACGAATCCATTATTTTGGTAGCTGACGACGGCCAAGGAACTCTGCTTGGATTCTGCCAGTTATATCCTACCTTCTGTTCGGTGATGGCTAAGCCCATTTATGTTTTATATGACTTGTTTGTTGATCCGGCAGCGCGTGGAATGGGTATGGCAACACAGCTTCTGGATGCCTCTGTAGGGTACGCCAAAGAAACCGGCAGGGCGCGACTGGATTTATCCACCGCGAAAACCAATCTCAACGCACAGTCAGTGTATGAAGCGAATGGCTGGAAACGCGACCAGGATTTTTTTACTTACAGCTATCCAATAGATTAAGGTGACGGTGCGCACAGAGGAAGTTCGATCGTAAATGTCGTACCGTGCCCCACCACGCTGTCGACCACGATCTCGCCGCGCAAAATGGATTTGACGATGTTATAGCTGATGCTCAAGCCTAAACCGTTACCGCCCAATCCTAGTTTGGTGGTAAAGAATGGGTCGAATATTTTTTGAAGATTTTCCGGATGTATGCCATTGCCATTATCGGAAAATTTGATCTGTATACTGTCTTGAGCAGTGGTGAATCCGGATAGATTCAGACAGCCGTCTGAGCGGCCATCAAAAGCATGCAACAAGGAATTTTGCATCAAATTCATCACCACCTGACCTAATGGCCCTGGATAACTGTCCATGACAACGCCATCCGAAATGTGTTGCTTAATCGTGATACCCGCCACCGTGAACTGATTGCGCATCGTTGCAACGATATCGTCGATGAGCTGTTTCAAATCAAATTGACGGCGCTGCGCGGTTGTTTGATCTACCGAAACCTGTTTAAAACTCATGACCAGATCAGCCGCAGTCTGAAACGAATTGAAGATGAGATAGGATGCACGTTCACTTTCTTCCAGAAAATTGACGAGATCCGACCGGCGGATTTCATTTTCCCGAAATTTCTGCGCGATCGATTTGGACTTGTCGTGCAGACTGCTAGCCAGCAGCATCCCATTCCCGATCGGGGTATTCAGTTCGTGCGCCACACCGGCAACAATGGAACCCAGCGCGGCCATCTTTTCGTGATAGACCAGCTGCTTTTGGGTATTTTGCAATTGCCCGTAGGTGTGCGCGTTGTCCAATCCAATTGCAGCATACGCACACAAGCTTCTAAATATTAATAGCTCACGCTGCGCAAATGCATTGCGTCGTAGCGATTCGACCGACATGACACCGAGTTTGTGCTCGCCTATACTCAAAGGGAAACAAAGTCCGCTGCGAGTCTTTAATGTTCCGGGAATATAGGTGACGTCACCGCCTTCCGCAAAATCACAAAGCAGTTCAATGCCCTCCCGAAAGCATCTTGCTGAATTGGCTGTCGGGTGATTCACGGCGATCCGGGCGTTGGGCAACTGCAAGTCGTTTTCGACGCAAAATTCCATGACCAGATCAGCGCCGTCTACCAGGTAAATTTTGAACACGTTGGCGCCCAACAAGGCGTGAGCATATTTATTTAATACATTGAAAATATCGGCCTGATTCAGATGCGTCGTGATCTCGCGCCCTATTGCGCCCAGCTGCTCCAGCGTGGTCGTAATTTGCAGTAATTCTTTGGATCGCTTTGCTTCAGAAATGGCAATTTGTCGATGGTATTCGCCATCTTCGCGCGCGCGTTCAATTTCGTGAAGTACCTGAATATTGGTAGCGCGAGTAATCGTTTCGTGGCTTTGGGCCTTTTCTTTGGTGGCGATCGCTTTGCTTGTCATCTGAAACGCCTGTTTATAGTCACCGGCATTCGCATATTCGAGGCTGAGCATTTCATACAATTTGCTGGGGATGATATATCCGGGAATATTTTCGGCTATGCCGAGTGCCTGATACAAATAGCGCAACGAAAGTTCGGATGACTCGGATTCTTTTTCGGCCAGGCCGGGATGTCGAAAATAGATATCCGCCATCATCATCAAAATATCAATCTGTTTGGCGCCTTCGCCCTGTTCCTGAGTGAGTTTCAACGACGACAGCGCCACTTTAATCGCCTCGTCGGGCCTACCCAGAAAAGATAGCGCATGCGCCTGTCCGCGCTGATAATCGACCTGAAAGTCAATTTGTTTCAGCGCGTTTGCCCGATACTCCAACTGACGGAACGCATCGAGCGCCACATCGTAGTCCTTCAGATCCAGAGCAAGATTGCCCTTGTAATCGAGCGCCAGCGCATAGATGCGTGAATCGCTAATTGGCGCAAGCAAGTCCAATGCTTCATTCAGCATCTCTTGCGCCGTCGGGATATTTTTTATCTGCCGTAAAATTTCGGCCATTTGCACCAGACAGTTTCCGATCGCACGCGGCCAGCCTGCCTGACGGGCCAGGTTCAGGCTGCGCTGCAACCAGTCTAACGCAACCAGATGTTCGTTCAGACTACTGAACTCGTCTGCCACGTTGTTGGCTGCGACGATGGCAAAATACATCTGTCCGGTTCTGATCGCCTGTTTATGTGCCTGGATGATGTAACTCAACGACTTGGCCGTATCTTCTTTGCAGTACATCAATATGCCTAAAAATTCATTGCTCCACATCGCGCGCAAATGATGCTCGTCGTTCGCCAGTGCCAGAAATCTGGCGCCATAGCGCTCTTCGGCGAGATGTACATTGCTGAAAGCAGACCAGCGTGCATATGCCGCTTCGGCTACGTCCAGGCGTACCGGATCGTTGGCGCGTCGCGCGTCGTCTGCCATGCGCGTAAATTCGATATCGCGCTGTTCCAGATTGCCCGTATCAACTGCAATCCAGGCCAATAGCCAGTGGGCGTCAGCACTGCCGCTCCAGTCTCGTAGCGCGTTGAATTTTTGCAGAGCTGCATGTGCCATTTTTTCAGCATCAGCCAATGCCATAGCCAGCCAGTTGGACTCACCGGTCACCAACTCAATACGGGCCAATAGCGTTGTTTGCAGATCAGGAGACAAGTCGGATTGCGCTAGCTGTTTGTTAAGTTCGTCTGCCAGAGACAGCGCGCGATCGGTGTCGCTTTGTCTCAGAAACCAGGCGATACGTGCCATTAATTCGAAGCGTGAATTGTCTGTCGAGCGTGCCAGCAGCTCTTCCAGTTCAACTATTTCTTCACTCGTGGCGAACAAATCCATGTATTCATCCCGGTCAGGAATTACGCGTTCTATTCAGAATACCAAACGGGCACTCATTCTGCCAGTTGAGATTCGCAATGCGTGTCAGGCAGGGTTGAGACAGGGCTGAGGTGGTAATGTGATGGCCATGTTAAAAAAATAACGCAATGCCGGAGCACGGAGAATGTGGATCAGATTGGCTGGTCTGGCGCTGTTGGCGCCGCCGGTGCTCTCTTCAGTTCTTTCTTCCATTCTTGCAGGCATATCGGGCAAACGCAGCGGGTATCGTCACCGCTGCCAAGTTCCGGGTAAATTGGCAATGTTGGCTCAGCAGGCAGCGCAGCGCACCAGCAAGGTTCGCCGGTTTTATCTGCCATGGCACAGGTGAACTGCGCAGCACAGCGCGGACAAATACTCATGGATTCCTCACGCTTTACTCTTTATCCAATGGAAATTGATGCATGGCGCGGCGGATGAATTTCATTTGTCCGCCAAAATTCGTACAGGCGACGCATATCAGCATGTGTAAACGCATGCGTGTTTTTTCGACCATGGTCAAGTCGCGATCCATTTGTTCGGACACCAGACGGTGTACTTCTTTGCAAGTCGGTTTAATGCCCATGACCTGTAGTCCTTAATGTGCAAACCAGTTGATATCCAGGCATTCTCTGAGTCGCAATCTGGCGCGATACAAAATCACCCATAGATTAGACGAACTCAAATTCAATTCCTTACAGATTTCTTCAGTCTCTAAATCCAGCCATTCGCGCATCATAAAGACGCGCGCATTTTGTGCCGGTAATTTTTCCAGGCAGACTTCCATCACTTTAAAAAAATCCTGCTGCTCCAAAATTTCATCCGGATTTCCCCATGCGCGCGGACGGTCTACCGTGTGCCCGTTTGCGGTAAATAAATGATCGATGAAGTCGTCTTCCGATTGATCTGCTTCGACCTCGATCTGCACGGTGCGACCGGCGACGCGCAAACTGTCGATAATTTTAAACTTGAGTATTCCGATGACATAGGTACGCAGACTGGAAGTGCCGGCAAACTGATCGGGTTTTTCTAACACGGCCAGCAACGCATCCTGCACCGAATCTTCAGCCAGTTCTGGATTACGCAATTGTAATAATGCAAACCGCAGCAGTGCCGGGCGCATGGATTCAAGTTGTTGGTGCAGGTTAGGGTTAGTCATTTGTGCGGTAGCGTACTGGAATCACGAGATGAAAGCAACTAAGGTAACCTGGACAATAATAGTGTTGATGAAAAGCGCGAACGAGCTGCAATTCGCTGTAAAATCTCATCGTTAATTTTAAAGGATGTGACATGCCTAACCCGCCCTCCGCTGCACCAATAAATCTGGTAACCGATATCCCTTCTGAATTGCCGTCCGATTTACCGGTAGTTAGTGAAATAGCCACGGACTCAATTCCTCCCCAAACCAAAGCGGAGATACTGGCAGAGGCCTTGCCTTATATTCGCAAGTTCCACGGTAAAACCATCGTCGTCAAATACGGCGGCAATGCAATGACCGAAGAGCGTCTGAAACATGGATTCGCCCGCGATGTCATCCTGTTGAAACTGGTTGGTATGAATCCGGTGGTGGTACATGGCGGTGGTCCGCAAATCGATAGCGCATTGCGCAAAATTGGCAAGCAGGGCACTTTTGTGCAGGGCATGCGTATCACCGATGAAGAGACCATGGAAGTGGTTGAATGGGTGTTAGGTGGCGAAGTGCAGCAAGATATTGTGATGCTGATTAATCACTACGGTGGTCAGGCAGTCGGACTAACCGGCAAGGATGGCGGATTAATCCGCGCTCGCCGCTACGAAATGCCGGACCGTGAAAATCCGGGAAAATTTTTAGATATCGGTTTTGTCGGCGAGATTGACGCCATTAATCCAGCGGTAGTAAAGGCGCTGCAGGACGACGCATTTATCCCGATTATTTCACCGATAGGATTTGGAGTAGACGGGCAGGCCTATAACATTAACGCCGACGTAGTGGCAGGTAAAATCGCTGAAATTTTAAAAGCTGAAAAACTCATCATGATGACCAATATTCCCGGTGTGCTGGATAAAGAAGGTAATCTGGTCACCGATTTGTCAGCACGGGAAATTGACGAGATGTTCGCTGACGGTACCATCTCCGGCGGCATGTTGCCTAAAATTTCGTCTGCACTTGATGCCGCCAAATCCGGAGTCAATACCGTGCATATCATCGATGGTCGCATAGAACATTCACTGTTACTGGAAGTGCTGACTGAGCAGGCGTTTGGCACAATGATACGCAGCCATTAAAAGCGATACGCAGCCACTAAAAGCGGCAACCGAGAATATTTTGAAAAAATCAGACGCGCCAATCACATGGTTAATTGATTTAGATAACACCTTGCACAATGCGAGCCATGCGATTTTTCCTGATATGCACGTCAAAATGAATGCCTATATGGCGCAAGTGCTGGGTGATGGAATAAATCCTGCGGATGAAGTTACGGTAGATGCAGCACGATCGTATTATTGGAAAAAATACGGCGCCACCTTGGTGGGATTAATGAAGCATCACCAGGTCGATCCTGCTGATTTTTTACATTACGCGCATCAGTTTGAAAATTTGCCGGACATGCTGCGTTATGAAATCGGCCTGGCGTATTTATTGAAGCGATTGTCGGGCCGTAAAATATTATTTACCAATGCGCCACGTCACTATGCGCAGCAGGTACTTAGACATTTGGGATTGCAGCGTCATTTTGATCAGCATATCGCGATTGAATCCATGCGCGTTCACGGTCATTTGCGACCCAAGCCCAGTCGCTGGCTGTTGAAAAAAATGATGGCGAAGTGGAAGTTGTCTGCCAGCCGTTGCGTGTTGATTGAAGATACGCGCGGCAATTTGCGTACGGCAAAGCAGATGGGGATGAAGACGGTGTGGGTTACGCAATATCTGAACCTGAGTTCACAAATAAGCCCGCAGGCAGAGGTACAAAAAAGCGCGCAAAACGCAGCACTAAACTTCGCACAGGTAAATAAGCGATTTGCCCGAGCCAGTTATATTGATATAAAAATTCGTTCGATAAAACAATTACCCGCGCAATTATCCAGACTGGCATTCAATAAATAAAAAGAGCATATGGCTACCTCCAAACCGGGCGAAAAGAAGCTGCATATATTACAGACGTTGGCCAGCATGCTGGAAAATCCAAAGGAAGAAAAAATCACTACCGCCTCACTTGCTGCGCGTATTGGCGTTTCCGAGGCAGCCTTGTACCGGCACTTTGCGAGCAAGGCGCAAATGTTCGAAGGGCTGATTGAGTTTATCGAGACTACCGTATTCGGCTTGATTAATCAGATCACCACGCAGCAGGAAGACGGATTAATGCAGGCCCGGGAAATCGTGACCATGTTACTGAGCTTTTCCGCACGTAATCCCGGCATGACCAAGGTGATGACAGGCTACGCTTTAATTAATGAAGATGAACGCCTGCAGCTGCGCATGAATCAGTTTGTCGACCGGATTGAGCTGGCAATTAAGCAGGCACTGCGAGTTGCGGCAATGGCCGGACAGATCAATGAAGTCGAAATAACTTTGCGCGCCAATTTAATTATTTCCGTTGTGCTGGGTCGTTGGCAGCGGTTTGTGAAAACTTCATTTAAACATGACCCCCTGGAGAACTCCTCACAACAAATTGCTTTTTTGTTGTCGTAGTGTGATCGCTGTGATTCGGCCTAACCATGTCTAGCTTTACTCTTCTTGATGATAGTGACGCGAGCGCATCGCACCCAGCTTCGCGCCTGTACACCGATCTGCAGCAGGAAATTATTTGCACTAAGGCGGCAGAATTTCCAGCGATGATGGCGCAAATGCAGGCCGCATTGCAGCAAGGTCTATTTGGTGTCGCCGTGATGAGTTATGAGTTGGGGGTGGCGCTGCAGGGCTTAGAGCTAGCTAAAACGTCTCAACAGCCGTCGCGGATTTTGCTGTACAAAAGCTGCCAGAAAATGAGCCGCGATCAGGTCAGTGACTGGCTGCTGGAACAAATACAATCAAATGATAATGAGATTGCCGGCATAGCGGGACTTATTCCCAGCGTAAATGAAAACGAATTTACACAAGCCATCAACCGGATTCAACACTATATTGCAGCGGGCGATACCTATCAGGTCAATTACACATTTCGCTTTCACTTCAATACTTACGGCTCGATTTGCGCGCTGTATAAACGCTTGCGCGAGCGGCAGTCTGTCCCGTACGGTGGACTAATCCTATTGCCTGACGGCTGTGCGATATTGTCATTATCCCCCGAGTTATTTATCCGTCATCAGCACGGTCATTTATATGCCCGTCCCATGAAAGGTACTGCCGCCGCGTCGGATTTAAATGATGTGGAGATCAATGCGCAAATTAATTTGCAGCGCAGCGAACAACTGTCTGCCGATATTAAAAACCGTGCAGAAAATGTCATGATCGTGGATTTGTTGCGCAATGATCTGAGTCGGGTTGCCAAACTCGGTTCAGTGCAGGTGCCGCATTTATTTGATGTGCAGCGCTTTAATTCGGTTTTGCAAATGACGTCCAGCATTACGGCGGAACTGCGTGATGATGTCGATTTGGCTGGATTGATACGTGCAATTTATCCTTGCGGCTCTATCACCGGCGCACCCAAATATCGCACCATGCAGATTATTCAGGAGCTGGAAACCGAGGCGCGTGGCATTTACACGGGGGCCATAGGTTGGTTTGATCCGATGCCCGCTACGCACACCATCCCGGACTTCTGTTTGTCGGTGCCGATCAGGACCTTGTATTTGCAGGCACCAGAGAAAAATGGTAATCGTGGTGGCGTGATGGGGGTCGGCGCGGGCATAGTATTTGACAGCGTAGCGACGGATGAATATCAGGAAAGTTTATTAAAGGCGCGATTTTTAACCGGATTACCGGCGCAATTCTCTTTGTTTGAAACCATGTATGCGACCAGGGAAAACGGCTGTCGTTATCTCGACCGGCATTTACATCGGATAACTAACAGCCTGCGTTATTTTGGTATTGGATTCAATTTATCCGAAATAAAAAAACAGCTCAATCTCTCCTGTCTCGGATTGGCACCCGATACACCATCTCGCCTTAAATTAACTGTCGATGGAACAGGGAAAATCCACATACTAACGGCTGTACTGACGGCGATCAATACGCCGGTCAATGTCTTGCTGGCAGCTTCACGTCAACAGTCACACAGCCTCTGGCTACAGCACAAGACTACCTTGCGCAGTGAATACGACCTGGCCTGGCAAACTGCGGAGCAGCAGGGCGCATTCGATATGCTGTTCTGCAATGAACGTGGCGAATTAACCGAAGGTGGTCGCAGCAATCTGCTGGTGAAAATCGACGGACAGTGGATTACTCCGCCACTTAGCGCGGGCGTGCTGCCAGGTGTGATGCGTTCCGTCTTGCTTGATGATCCGGCATGGAAACTAACAGAGCGCAACATCTCTATCGAACAATTGATGCAGGCGGAAGAAATCGCGTTGTGCAATGCGTTGCGTGGTGTATTGCCTGCGAAGTTGGTGAGTGCGAACCGTTAGCGATGATCCTTACTCTGGATCACTCAGTGCTTCCTGCGCCGCCTGATCAGGCGTTAAGCCGTCATAAAACAAATCAGTAAACCACTCGGCTTGTTCTTCAATATGATCTTGCGCCTGTTTTTGCGTCGCGCCGGCGGCGACCAAAAAACCTTCAACCTTGATACACCATTCAATCACTGCCATGGTTTCGGCATCGACTTCATTATTCTTTTTGGCCATGATAAATTCCTGATTGTAAGTTGTTAGTGAGCCTGTCCACAAACCGAACAGTGTGGATTACGTTTGGCGATAATTTGCTGCCATTGCATGGTGCGCGCATCCAGCATCAATAATTTTCCGGCCAGTGTAGTACCGACCTGCATCAGTATCTTCAATGCTTCCGCCGCCTGCATGGTGCCGATAATGCCCACCAATGGCGCGAAGACGCCCATGGTCGCGCAGGCCGTTTCCTCAAGGTGTAATTCGGGCGGAAAGATGCAGGCATAGCAGGGCGCATCGGGCAGTCGTTGATCGAATACGCTGCATTGACCGTCAAACTGTATCGCTGCGCCGGAAACCAATGGTTTTTGATAGTTGACGCAGGCAGCGTTAATAGCGTGACGGGTAGGGAAGTTGTCGGTGCAATCGAGTACGACATCGGCTTGTTGGACCAGCTCCGACAGACGTTGTGCGTCAGCTTTTTCACAGACGGTTTGAATTTGTATATGGGGGTTCAGCTGTTCCAGCGTGAGCTTGGCAGAATCGACCTTGTTGAGCCCGACACGCTGTTCGGTGTGCAAAATTTGCCGTTGCAAATTGGTCAGATCGACCTGATCATGATCGACCAGCGTAATGGTGCCAACGCCGGCCGATGCCAGATAAAAAGCCGCAGCAGAACCCAGGCCACCCGCGCCAAGAACCAGCGCATGTGCAGCCAACAACCTGCCTTGTCCCTCTATCCCTATCTCATCAAGTAAGATATGGCGCGAGTAACGAAGTAGTTGTTGGTCATCCAAATTGTTCACACCAGATTATTAATTAGGAACTGGTTCAGCGTCAGGGACGGTTGCGGGCTTCGTTGGCGGCGTCACTACCGGAGTTGGCTCTTCCACTTTTTCATTCGGCTTGTTATTCAACTTGGTATCAGCCTTGGCCGCAGGTTTTTCTGCTGCTTTGTTTTCGCTATCAGATTTATCCGCTTTGACCACTTGTACAGGCAAGCCTTTTAATTCATTTAATGCTTGCATCAGTTGAAAATCAGTCGCGCTGCCGTATTCCAGTGGCTTGAGCGTTTTTTCAATTTCTAGTGCGCGCTTTTCATCGTCAGCTTCATCACGCTTTACAGTGCCGGCTTTACTGTCTTTATCATTGCTAAGATGATTGTCCAAATCTGATTCACGCAAACGCAGGCTGTTTATACCATCGTTCGTTGCGGTTTCTTCCACGTTTAAATCCGGAGTAATGCCTTTGGCCTGAATCGAACGGCCACTAGGCGTGTAATAACGTGCGGTGGTTAACTTAACTCCCGTGTCAGCACTGATCTGACGTATGGTTTGTACAGAACCTTTACCAAAAGTCTGTGTACCCATGATGATGGCGCGTTTGTAGTCCTGCAATGCACCTGACACAATTTCAGAAGCAGATGCGGAACCGGTATTGACCAGCACAACCATCGGAACGGTCTTAATCCCTTCGGGTAATTTGGCCAGAGGGTCAGAACCACTGTGCGTCGTATAGAATTCACGATTCGCCGTATAGGTTGCTTTGGATTCCGGTATCTGTCCGTTAGTCGTCACTATAGTGACGTCTTTCGGTAAAAAGATAGAAGAGATACCGATAGCGCTTGGAACCAGGCCGCCGGGGTTGTTACGCAAATCCAGCACCAGGCCTTTAATGTGCGGATCTTGCGCGTACAGCGCATTAATTTTTTTCACTAAATCGTCCAGCGATGGCTCCTGAAACTGTGAAACGCGCAACCATGCATAACCTGGTTCAACAATTTTTCCTTTGACGCTTTGCGTTTTGATCAGCTCGCGGGTAATGGTAAAGGTCAGCGGCTTGTCGACATCTTTACGCGCTATCGTTAACGTCACTTTGGTATTCGGTTCACCGCGCATATGTTTAACGGCGTCGTCCAGACTCATGCCTTTGACGGAAAGCGAATCGAGGCGAGTAATTAAGTCACCTGCTTTAATGCCTGCTTTATCTGCGGGAGAGTCTTCAATCGGCGCAATGATTTTGACGTAGCCATCTTCCATGCCTACTTCGATACCCAGCCCGACAAATTTTCCCTGCGTGGTTTCCTGCAGTTCCTTGAACGCCTTTTTATCCAGATAAACGGAGTGCGGATCCAGCGACGCGACCATGCCGGTAATGGCTTCGGTAATCAATTTATCGTCATCGACAGGTTCGACGTAATCCGTTTTTATCAATCCAAATACGTCGGCTAACTGCCTGAGTTCTTCAATGGGTAGCGGTGCTGTTGCCTTTTGTGCCATTGCTGAGTATTGCAACGATGCAGCAATACCGGCAACAAGTCCAAGTGTGACTAATCCGAAACTCTTTAATTTATTACCCATTATTCCGCCTGATTCCATTATTTGAGATTGATCCAGCCCATCGGATCAAAAGCCTTGCCCTGATACCTGAGCTCGAAGTATAAACCTGATTGCTCATTGCCGCCGCTGTTTCCAACGGTAGCGATTACCTCGCCGGCACTGACGGTATCGCCAGCTTGTTTTAACAGCGATTGATTATTGCCATAGATGCTCATGTACTGCGAGCCATGATCAAGAATAATTAAATTACCAAATCCACGCAACCAGTCGGCAAAAATTACTTTGCCGGCAGCGATGGATTTAATTTCAGTGCCTTCGTTCGCACGTATAAACAGGCCTTTCCACACCGTGCCTTCGCCGCGCTGACTGCCATATTTTCCGGTCAGTTCTCCTTTGGCCGGTAGGCGCAGATGGCCTTTTAGCTGGGCGAACTGGCTGTTGTCGGAACCGATTTCCGGTGTTTTCGTAATTTGTATGGGCGCCGCGGTTGAAGCAGTTGAGTTCGATGTGCTTGAGTTTGACCTTGTCGGTGAATTTTTGTTCGCCGCCTTGCGTTTTTCTTCCTGCGCCAATTGATCCGCGCGACGTTTTTCTTCCTTCAGCCTGTCTGCCTTGCGCTGGTCTTCGATCAGGCGGTTAAGCTTGTCGACCAGGCTTGCCAGCCGCTGCTCATTTTTTTGCAGCTGCCCTGCTTCTTTGCGCTGCGCGCTGAGTTTGCTGGAGAGCTGGTTAATCAGGTCCGCGCGTTTGGCTTGCTCTTTTACCAAATCAGCTTTTTGCTGCTGCTGTTCAGACGCGATATCGTCGAGATCCTGTTTCGTCTGTTCAGTCGCCAGTTTATTTTTTTCTACGGCTGCCAAATTATCCCGTAACTGGCTGATGAGCTTATTCTGGCTTTGTGACAGATAGCCCAGATACTGCAATTCACGATTAATCCGGTTGGGGTTGTCGCCGGAGAGGATGAGCTTTAAACGGTCTGAATTTCCGTTTTGATATTCCTGACGCAGCAATGTTGAAAATTGTTTTTTTTGCTGTTCCACCTGCTGCTCCAATTCCAGCTGCTGGTCGGCCAGCGAGGTCAGCTTTTGCTGCGTCTGGGTTTGTTCAGCGTCCAGTTCATGCAGTTTGCGGTTGGCTTTGGAAATGGCTGCTTCAGAGTCAGCCAGGGCATCTTCAGCATGCTGCTTGGCGGATTCCGTGCTCAAAATATCCTGCTTCAGGTCGCTTAATTTTTTGCGCAACTCGGCATGTTCGGATTCCGCTTTGTTTTTTTGTTCTTCCCGACCGGGAGTCACTGACCAGCCTGGAATATGCCAGGCCAGAGTCAGCGCCAGCAGTGCCTGTAAGGTCAGTTTTATTTTGAAATTTGCAGCAGTAGTCACACGTTTGCTTTGCCTTGATTTGCAACGGCAGCCAAGGCCGCAGCGATCGCATTCTGGTCACCCAGATAGTAATGTTTGATCGGTTTCAAATCAGCGTCGAGCTCATACACCAACGGCTGTCCATTCGGAATATTTAACCCGACGATATCCGCATCGCTCATGCCATCCAACATCTTGACCAATGCGCGCAGGCTGTTGCCATGCGCAGAAATCAAGACACGCTTGCCTGATTTGATGGCAGGCGCGATGCTGTCATTCCAGACCGGCAATACGCGATCTACCGTGTCCTTCAAGCATTCAGTCAAGGGGATTTGTTTAGCATCCAGTTGCGCATAACGCGGATCGTTAAAACTGGTGCGCGGATCATCGCTGGCCAATGGTTCCGGTGGCGTGTCGTAACTGCGGCGCCAAACCATGACTTGCGCCTCACCATACTGTGCGGCTGTTTCCGCCTTGTTTAAACCTTGCAGTGCGCCGTAGTGACGCTCGTTGAGGCGCCAGTCATTTTTTACCGGCACCCACATTGCATCCATGGTGTCCAGCGTATTCCACAAGGTGCGAATCGCGCGTTTTAATACGGAGGTGTAGGCGATATCGAATTCAAAGCCGGATTCTTTGAGCAAGACACCGGCGGCTCTGGCTTCGGCTATGCCTTTTTCAGTGAGGTCGACATCGGTCCAGCCTGTGAAGCGATTATCCAGATTCCAGGTAGATTCGCCATGACGCATTAAAACGAGTTTATACATAATAGATTTATTAAAAAATAAGGTTGTCGGAATGAGGCTGCAAAAACAGACAGCATTTTCTCACTGATTCCAAAAGTCTGACAGAGTATTAGCACAATGTATGGGCATCTATTTTATAATGCCGGGATTAACTTAGACTATTGGAACAGTGTGAAATTCATTATTGATAATATTTGGTTGATCGCGTTGATCGTCATTTCAGGTGGTGCTTTACTTATCCCGGTGTTACAGCGCAGTGGAGCAAAAGTATCGGTTATGCAGGCGACCCAGCTGATGAACCAGGGAAAATGCACCGTGCTTGATGTGCGCGACGCGACCGAATTTGAAGCGGGCCATATCAAAAGTGCAAAAAACATCCCCTTGTCCGAGCTGGCGAAACGTCTGACTGAATTGGATAAGCAAAAAAATCAGTCTGTTATTGCGGTGTGCGCAAGCGGCACCCGTTCATCGACAGCGGTTGCGATGCTGACCCGTGCGGCGTTTGCCCAAGTGGTCAGTCTGGATGGCGGAATGAAGGCATGGCATGAGCAGGGTCTGCCGACGGTGAAATAAAAATTCAGAGCTTATTAAGAGCTTATTTATAGCTTAATCAGAAATTGAGTCGTAGTTTTGGCGTGGTAATTTTGGAGTTGTAAGATGAGTGTGCAAGTCAAGATGTACAGTACCGCAGTTTGTCCTTATTGCATTATGGCCGAGCGATTGCTGCAGTCGAAGGGTGTCGATCACATTGAGAAAATCAGGGTGGATCTGGATCCGCAACAGCGTGATTTAATGATGACGCAAACGGGCCGCCGAACTGTTCCGCAAATTTATATCGGCGAAAAACATGTGGGCGGGTTTGATGATTTAACGGTGTTGGACCGCAGCGGGAAGCTGGATGAGCTGTTGAATCCAGTCTGAATGCGTCAAATATTCATCTGCGGTACTTGATAAGTTAGTGGCGACCCTCATGTATGGTGAGCTTTTGAGACAGAGCATAAAAATAGTTAGTGCAAATTGCTAACTGTATTCAGTAACGAAGCCAGAAATCAGGTCAGAAAATCAGTTCGGCACTGCTAAAAGAAATTTCAGTAGTATTCAAAACAATTTATAGAAAGTTTTTCATGTCAGAAGAAAACGTGCAGGCCATATTCCAGATTCAACGTGTCTATCTTAAAGATTTATCGTTAGAACAACCCAATTCCCCAGGTATCTTTTTAGAGCAGGAAGCACCGACTATCGAAGTCGCTGTGGACGTTGCTGCGCAACCGCTCTCCGAAGGTATTTACGAGTCGACCGTGACCGTAACCGTGACTGCAAAAGTAAAAGACAAAGTCGCCTTCCTGGTCGAAGGTAAACAGGCTGGTATCTTTGAAGCGCGTAATATCCCGGAAAACCAACTGGCGCCTTTGTTGGGTATCGGATGTCCAAATATCGTGTATCCGTATTTGCGCTCAAATATTGCTGACGTTATTACCCGCGCGGGATTCCCACCGATTCATTTATCCGAAATCAACTTCGAAATGTTCTTCCAGCAGCGTATGCAAGCAGCCGCTGCACAGGAAAATCAGGCACAAGTGTCCAGCGATGCACCAGCAGTAACGCACTGATCTGAACGTGCCGAACCTGGGTCGATGCGTTGACTTGAGTGAGTGGGCTGGTGATGAGTATGTTGTCAGAGATAATGGAGGAGAGCTGAAATGAAATTGCTGACTCGTTTTATTATTCTGCTACTGGCAGCATACGCCATCGTCAACTCCGCTAACGCGGCCGATTTTAAAAATATCGGTGCTGGTCCCGTCATTATGTACGACGCGCCAAACTCGAGACTCGGTCAAAAATTATATATCGCACCGCACGGCATGCCCGTTGAAGTGGTTATTAATTACCTCAATTGGTCCAAGGTGCGCGATTTTGCCGGCGACCTGTCGTGGGTCGAAACCAGACAGCTGAGCGATCGTAAAAATATCGTCGTGCGCACTATCAATGCCAAGATTCGTGTCAATGCAAATGACGATGCTGATGTGGTGTTCTCTGCAGACAAAGGCGTTCTGTTGGAAGTGGTTGATACCGTCATTCCAGGCTGGGTGAAAGTAAAGCACGCTGATGGTTCCATGGGATTTATCCGGGCCAGCGATGTCTGGGGTGTATAGATTAACCTCGTCCACAGATTAAATAAATGAATATCACTATTTTAGGTGCCGGGGCATGGGGAACGGCTCTGGCGTTATCTCTGGCTGGGCGACATCAGGTTGTGCTGTGGGGACGCAATGAGCAGGTCATCCACAACATCAATCAAACGCGGCAACACCAGGGTTTTACTCTCCCTGCCTCTCTAATCGTCAGTTCCGATCTCCACCAGTCACTTGCCCATCTGGCCGGGCCCGACAGCCTGCTGATTATCGGCACTTCGGTGTCTGGTCTGCGTCCGGTATGCCAGGCGATCAGTTCTTATCCGGTACCCAACGTTGTATGGCTGTGCAAAGGACTGGAAGAGAATACGCTACTGCTGCCCCATCAGATTGTGGAACAGGAACTGGGTAAGGCTGTGCCGTGTGGCGTACTTTCGGGGCCATCATTTGCTCAGGAAGTCGCCAGGGGACAGCCCTGCGCGCTGACGATAGCGTCGCATTTTTCAGAATTATCCGAACTGGTGGTCAGTGCCATACATGGTCCTGCGATTCGGGTTTATTCGAGCGACGATTTGGTCGGCGTGGAGGTCGGTGGCGCAGTAAAAAATATTTTAGCCATTGCCACCGGTATCGTAGACGGTATGGGTCTGGGTCTAAACGCCAGAGCCGCATTGATTACACGCGGGTTGGCAGAAATTACGCGGCTGGGACAGGCATTGGGCGGGCGATTGGAAACCTTTATGGGCTTGACCGGTATGGGAGATTTAATTCTTACCTGCACCGGAGATTTGTCTCGCAATCGTCGTGTAGGGCTGGCACTTGCGCAAGGAAAGCCATTGGCGCAAATCGTACAGGAATTAGGTCACGTGGCGGAAGGGGTGCGCTGTGCCAAAGCAGTTCAAACCTTAAGCCAGCAACTCAAGGTTGATATGCCTATTTCCAATGCAGTGGCAGATGTACTGTTTAAAGGCGATAGCCCGGTGCAGATGGTGCGTAGCCTGTTGGCACGCGATTCGAAGACGGAATCAAACTGAGCCTGCCCACATTAAGCGTGTCTGTAACACAAAACGGATAGTCGGGTTGATTGACTATCCGTTTTGCGTTTTTAGTGTTGAAATTCTACAGCACGTACCTGGACAAATCTTCGTTGACGGACAAAGCGCCTAAACGTTCCTGTACATAGTTATCCGTAATCTCGATAACGCCGCCGCTGTTTTTATTCGCTTCGAATGAAATTTCTTCCAGCAGTTTTTCCATCACGGTATACAAGCGTCGCGCGCCTATATTTTCGGTAGTTTCGTTGACTGAAAAAGCGATCTCCGCCAATTTTTTTATGCCGCTTACATTGAAGACGATTTGCACATTTTCAGTGGCAAGTAACGCTTCATACTGTTTGGTCAGGCAGGCATCGGTGCTGGTTAAAATACGTTCAAAGTCGGCAATCGACAATGACTCGAGTTCAACGCGGATTGGGAAACGACCCTGCAGTTCAGGGATCAGGTCTGACGGTTTGGCGAGATGAAATGCACCGGAAGCAATAAATAAAATATGGTCGGTTTTGATCATGCCGTATTTGGTGTTGACGGTGGTTCCTTCTACCAGAGGCAGTAAATCACGCTGCACGCCGGCGCGGGAAACCTCTGCGCCACCCGCTTCAGAGCGGCTGGCGATCTTATCGATTTCATCTAAAAAAACGATGCCGTTTTGTTCAACGCTGTGTATCGCTTTTTGTCTGATCTCATCTTCATTGAGCAGTTTTGACGCCTCTTCATCGACCAATATCTTCAGTGCTTCCGGAATGCGTAATTTGCGGGACTTTTTACGACCGCCACCTACACCGGAAAACATCGATTTAATTTGCTCGGTCATTTCCTCCATGCCCGGCGGCGCCATGATTTCCAATTGAGGCGCTGACTCAGCAACTTCAATGTCAATTTCCTTGTCGTCCATAGCGCCTTCACGCAATCGCTTGCGCAAGGTCTGACGGGTAGTGTTATCCGGAACAGATTCAGTCGGTTGCAAACCAAAATCGTGCGCAGGCGGCAGAAGAATATCAAGCACGCGATCTTCGGCGGCGTCTTCTGCGCGCGCTCTGACTTTTTTAATTTCAGACGCACGGGTTTGTTTAACGCCGATCTCGATCAGATCGCGAACGATGGTATCGACATCGCGACCGACGTATCCGACTTCGGTAAATTTGGTGGCTTCAATTTTGATAAATGGCGCGTCAGCCAATTTGGCAAGTCGCCGGGCAATTTCAGTTTTCCCGACGCCGGTAGGCCCGATCATCAAAATATTTTTAGGCGTAATCTCATTGCGCAACGGTTCCGCAACTTGCTGGCGCCGCCATCTGTTTCTCAGTGCAATCGCGACAGCGCGCTTTGCTTTATCCTGACCGACCACGTGCTTGTCGAGCTCGGAGACAATTTCTAAAGGTGTCATGCTCATGTTGTTTATGGTGATATCACTCATGCTTCTTCCAATGTCTCGATAGTGTGCGACAAATTAGTGTAGATACATAATTCACCAGCGATAGTCAGTGATTTTTTAATGATTTCCAGCGGCGTCAGCTCGGTATTTTCCTGCAATGCCTTGGCTGCCGATTGTGCGTAAGCGCCACCGGAACCGATGGCGCCGATACCGTCTTCCGGTTCGAGCACGTCACCATTACCCGTAATGACCAGCGTGGTATCCCGATCGGCGACCAATAACATCGCTTCCAGACGACGCAGCATACGATCAGTGCGCCAGTCTTTGGCCAACTCAACTGATGCGCGCATCAGATTGCCCTGATGTTTTTCTAATTTGGCTTCAAACCGTTCGATTAGCGTAAAAGCGTCCGCGGTGCCGCCTGCAAATCCGGCCAATACTTTGCCGTGATACAGCTTGCGTACTTTGCGTGCGGTGCCTTTCATGACGAGATTGCCGAGAGTGACCTGACCATCGCCACCCAACGCGACACTGGTGCCGCGTCGAACCGACAGAATTGTGGTGCCGTGAAATTGTTCCATAGAGTCCTTCAAATGTAGCTTGTGTTGTTTAGGCGATCATGACTTATTTTATAAGTTAGTCGCGATTTCAGCGTTAGGCAGCAGTTTGGGTTTGTCTTGGAAAATACAAGCGAAGTTAAGTTAATTAGTGAGCGCTATGAGGTTGGCTACTTTTGCGCCAGTGTAAGCGACAATTAGCGTTTGCGAGGGAAAATAACAGCGATATTTTTAAAGCCCATGGCATTCAATAAGGCGATGACCAGGTGGTTCACATCATGAAATTCAATTGAAACGTTCAGTTGTTTGGACAGAGGAACCAGACCACTTAACAGCTGGCCGCATGAACTGAAGTCTATCCTGTCCAGCAAGGCGCAATCCAGCTGGACCGAGTTATGGTCCATCGCGAATTTTGATATTTTATCAATCAACTCGTTGGTATTTCCTTCAATGATTTTCGGTAGCAGGAAGCGGTCTGCCTCGACAAATTCAATGGATATACCGACTGAAGGAGCGGTCGATTTGTTTTTGGGTGCTTCAAATGAAGGTGGGGAGACTTCATAAGTAATGCAGTAATCGATACTGGCTTCTTCAAAACCAGGCTCGTCATTAATAAGTTGTAGTAATTCCAATAACAATAACCATGGCGCTTCGCTCTCGTCTTTACGGCCAACTGCGACCAAGGCTCGTGTCAATTTAATCAGATCATGCGCACCTACCACGGTGAGCTCATGCTTAATTTTTTTTAAAAACTGGAACCCTTTTAAAAGCTGTTCGCAACCAGACACATCCAACTCGGTAACGCGTACAAATTCGAGTCGCAATTGGGTATGTTGCTTGGCTAGCGATTGAAGTTTGTCAATTTGCTTACTGATTTGCGCGTTGAGTTTGCCGGAAAAAGAAATCCCCGGAACAAAGCCTTTCAGTTCTTTAGGCGCGGCAATTTGATTCTGCGGATCTTTCCAGACAGGCGCTGAAATTTCCAGCTTGCTGACGTAATCCAGGCTTAGCTGGTCGAACTTTATTTGGTTATTGGTGATTTGGTATAGATCGAACAGCATTAACCAGGCGGTCGGATTTAAGGCGTTGTAACTTTCCGTCTCGATTAAATTTTGCAAAATCAGTTCAGTGGCTTCATATTGTTCACTGGCGAACAATATTGCCGCTTCTTCCAGGGCCGGAATATTCTCGATGGCGCCGTGGGCGGCGCGCCCTTCAGTATTTGGATTGAGTAGATAGTCCCCGGCGGTGCCGCTAAACGGCATCGTGGCTTCAAATTGATCCGTGTTATAGGGTGTGCTTTTCAGATCGATGGTGTTGTCGATGTCGTCGTCAAACAGATTGGCATTGGCATCGAGCAGCTCCGAGTTTGGCGCAGGTTCGGATGGCGGGTCGTATTTTTTCTTTAAAATGTCGCGCGACATTTCGTATTCAATCGCATCGATTTTTCGTTCGGTGGCCCTGGCAATATGGCGTTGCGCCATAATTGAATTGGCAAAATCAGCACTCGTATTGGCGGTTAGGCCAGCCGTAGTCGTGGGATCATCTTTGGCAGTTTTCCGGTTTGCGGAAGATGATTTATTACCCCCATTTTTTTTGCCGAATATCGAAAAAATCACTGCTGTATTCCTGCGTTATATGGAAAAGTTTGGGCTACCAAATATTTGGAATGTTCTACCTAAGAAATTAGTATATTCGATTTAATAAGTTTAGACCTACGCAAAAGTGTGAATTTACGTATTTATTAGTTAATCTGGTGGGAATTTTGCAGAAGCTGGACGTAAATTTGACCCGGGCATCAGGCTTTATCCGACAGCGTTTGTGGATTTGAGCGAAGGGGAACTGCAAGCGGCTAAATGAAAACAGGCCGCATTACCAATGTATATGCTGCCTGTTTTAATTGTTTATCTACTAGTAGGGCTGAAGAAAAAACGATTCAATCACCGTACAGTTTTTGCTTAAGTTCGCGTCGTTGCTGTGCTTCGAGTGAAAGATTCGCGGTTGGACGCGCCAACAGTCTGGCAATGCCTATCGGCTCTCCCGTTTCTTCACACCAGCCATATTCACCGGCGTCGATCAGGGCGATAGATTGCTGAACCTTTTTCAGCAGTTTGCGTTCACGATCACGGGTACGAAGTTCCAGTGCGTGCTCTTCTTCGATGGTGGCCCGATCGGCAGGATCAGGAACCAAGACAGTTTCGCGCAAATGTTCAGTGGTTTCATCTGCATTTTTCAACAAATCTTTTTCCAACTGCTGTAAACGCGCCTTAAAAAAAGCCAACTGTGCTTCGTTCATATAATCTTTTTCGCTCATAGTCAGAATTTCTTCTTCTGTGAGGAGGGTCGATTTTTTATTGTTTACTGCGCTGGTTTTGGTAGTTTTAGTTGCCACTTCGCATACTCTCGATACGACAGATATTTATATAAGAACAGTCAGACCTGACTGTACATCCCCGGCTGATATCGAATTATTCTCAACGAATATTCTCAAAATCAGTAACCTGATAGTTTATACCAGACATTGCTCCAAACCGCTAATAATAATACTTTTTGGTAAATTAGCACCGATAAACACAATTTTGCTTTCCATAATTTCATCTTTTTCCCAAGGCCGACCCAGATCGCTCCCCATAATTTGATGAACGCCCTGGAAGACAACTTTGTGATCTGCGCCCTGCATATAAAGAATACCTTTGTAGCGCAACAGCTTAGGGCCATGATCTGCGATTATTCCACTTAAAAATTCATCTAGCAATGCTGCATTAAAGGGGCGGCGGCTTTTAAAAACGAATGCGGAGATATCATCTAAATGGTGGTGCTGATGGTGATGGTCATGTTGATGATCGCAATGTTCATCGTGCACGTGATCTTCATGTGGCTCGTGCTCATCTTCGTAACCTTGCATAAAGTCCGCATCTATGGCGAGCTTGTCGTTCAGGTTGAACCCACGTAAATCCAAGACCTCTTTAATCGGAATTTCACCGAAATGTGCAGGCTGGATCGGTGCGCGCGGGTTCATATGCACGAGCCTCCTGGATAACCGGGCGACTTCATCCGGAGCCACCAGATCAGCCTTACTGATAAAAATTTTATCGGCAAATCCAACCTGACGTTGCGCTTCCTGATGCTGATCCAATTGCTGTGTAGCGTGTTTGGCGTCAACGACAGTAATAATGGCATCCAGCATGTACTCGTTGGACACATATTCGTCGACGAAAAATGTTTGCGCGACGGGACCCGGATTGGCAAGACCGGTAGTTTCAATAATCAAATGGTCGAAATTAATCTCACCCGTTTTACGCTTGTCAGCCAGATTGGTCAGCGCCACGATTAAATCTCCGCGCACCGTGCAGCAAATACAGCCGTTGTTCATTTCTATGATTTGTTCTTTGCTATCGCGATGCAGAATCTCATTGTCGATGTTTTCAGCACCAAATTCATTTTCAATCACCGCAATTTTAAAGCCGTGATCTTCGTGCAGAATGCGATTTAATAACGTCGTTTTGCCGGCGCCTAAAAAGCCGGTCAATATCGTACTGGGGATGAGAGCCATGTTAAATCTTCACTAATGGTTATTTAATTTTTGCACGAGGGTGTGCCGCATCGTAAGATTGGGACAAATGCTGAAAGTCCAGGGCGGTGTAGACCTGTGTGGACGTCAGCGACGCGTGACCCAGCAACTCCTGCACAGCCCGCAAATCTCCCGACGATTGTAATACATGGGAGGCAAATGAGTGACGCAAGACATGGGGGTGTACGTCGGTTTTGATTCCCATTTTTTTTGCATGTGATTTGATGCGCATTTGCACCAGTCGCGGCGACATCCGTGTGCCCCTGCTCGTCAAAAACAGGGCATGTTCTTCGGTTTTTACCAAACCAGGACGCAGCTCCAGCCAGCGCTTCAATGCTGAAACGGCTGCGCTGCCTATCGGCACTTCACGTAACTTATTTCCCTTTCCGGTCACGTGCACCAGGTTCTCCGTCAAATCTATCCAACCCGCAGAAGTCGTGCAGTACGCGGTGTCCAGATTGACCAGTTCCGACACGCGCAGTCCGCTGGAATAAAGCAATTCAAACATCGCATGGTCGACTGCCGCCGCTACGCTGTCGTCCAAAGATTGCTCAACCAAATGGACTGCCTCATCAACAGACAGTGCTTTAGGCAATCCTTTACTTTGTTTGGGCGCTTTGATACCCATGACAGGATTGCACACGGTATCGGTGTGATTGGACAGCCAAGCAAAAAAACTGCGCCAGCAGGATAAATGGCGAGCGATTGAACGAGGTTGCAATTGCTGGCTGTGTAACTGACTGGTGAGCTTGCGTATCTGCGCAATACTCACCCGCTGCGGTGTTGTTGTAGTAAATAAATGAGAAAGTGCGATCAAGTCGTTCTGATAGCTCTTCACCGTGTGCGGCGAGTATTTTCGGGTATAGCGTAAATAATCAAGAAAACTTAAGCAGTCAGGGTGCAAGACCGGCGCAGCTTCCTTGTTCATTGTCGCCAGTCTAAACGGCAATCAGGCAACTTAACGCCGCACTCGCTGTATCTGCCAGTTGCGATAAAAAGTCGGTGGCCATGCTGCTGCTGAAACGATTTTTATCGGGTGAACCCAACACCAGTAATCCGACCACTTTGCCTTCAGCGCGTATCGGCATCATGGCGATTGAAGCAACCGGCACATCCAGCCAGGTCGCCGCTTCGAATTCTTTATTTTCACCGCAAAACGGTGCGTTCAATCCGTTCGCAAATAAACGTATCGTGTCGCTGGTAGCTGCAGCAAACCAGGTGTGTTCATATTCTGTGGCGACATTCCACAATCTTAACGACGCGTGCGGCAGTGAAAAAATATCTTTTAAATTGGAAGTCAGGATATGCGGCAAATCGACATCATTTCTGGCCAATAAAAGTGAGTTGGCCCATTTTTGAAATTTGGCGATCGCATGGTCGTTTTCCTGCGCAAGGCGCATAAGTTCGGACAGGCGCAATTCAAGATGACGATATTTTTCGCGTACCACTTCCATTTGCCGTTCCTGCAAAGAAACGGCACGGCCCAACAACGGACTGGACAGCTTAATCGTGCCCAATAATTCGGCATGCTCTTCAAAAAAAAATGGATTGGACGCCAGATATTGCGCTACCTCAGATTGATTCATTACATTCATTCCCTTTTACAAATGACGTATTACGAATTACGGATTACAACTTGTGGATCACAAGGCATGGATCACAAATTAATTTCACCTTCAAATACTTTGACAGCGGGACCGGTCAGCATGACCGATGTACCCACACCTGCCCATTGAATATTGAGCTCACCGCCGCGCGCGGTGACTTTAACCGGCGAATTCAGACGGCCACGTAATATACCCGAAACTACTGCGGCGCAGGCGCCCGTTCCGCAAGCCAGCGTTTCGCCCGCGCCGCGCTCAAACACACGCAGCTTGATATGGTGAGGGTCAATAATTTGCATGAATGCGGCGTTGACTCGTTCCGGGAATCGTTCATGATGTTCGATCGCAGGTCCTTCTGCTGCCACATCAACTGTATCGACGTCTTCTACTATTTGTACGGCGTGCGGATTGCCCATCGAAATGGCGGAAATCAGTATTTTTTTCTTGCCGATTTCAAGCGGCCAGAGCGTCGCAAAACCTTCGGTTTTACTTTTGAGATCCGCGGTATTAAACGGTACCAGCTCAGCATCCAGAACCGGGACAGTCATATCGACGGTAACGTTGCCATCTTCTTCAAGATTCAATTCGATAATGCCTTTTTTTATTTCAACGCGGATGCGCTTTCTTTTGATCAGTTTTTTTTCGTGCACAAATTTAACGAAGGCGCGCGCGCCATTGCCGCAATGTTCAACTTCACCGCCATCTGCATTGTAAATACGATAGCGAAAATCCACTTCCGGAATCTCTGAGCGTTCGACCACCAGCATCTGATCTGCCCCGACCCCAAAGCGACGATCGGCCAATGATTTCCATTGGTCCGGCGTGAAGTGAATTTGTTGGTGTATGCCGTCGAACACCATAAAATCATTCCCTGCACCGTGCATTTTTGTGAATTTTATTTTCATGCTGACTTTGAGTGGGTAAGTTGCGGGGGCAACTAAACAGCTTTGGATTATAGGCTGCTACTACAGTGCAGGCAATTGAAGTGTTGGTTAGCAGTTGCCGGCATAGTAAACGTTAAACTTTTGATAGCGGCCAGCTACTGAAGCGCACTGCTATTTCCGATAAAAATCAGCGTCGCCTGCCGGTCTGGTCTTAAAGCGGCGATGCGACCAGAAATATTCTGCCGGAGATTTGCGGATTTGCTCTTCCAAAAATGTATTCATGAATTTCGTCGCAGCGACAATATCGTCGCCGGGATAATTTTCCCAGGCGGGATGTACCGTGACGCGCCAGCCCTGATAATTAGGCAGCATGGTGGCGATCACCGGCACCACTTTGGCGTTGGTCGCTGCAGAAATACGTGCAGGAGCAGTGAGTGTTGCTGCGGGTATGCCAAAAAACGGCACAAATTCGGCGTCCTTGATACCGAAATCCATGTCGGGCAACATCAGGAAACCATATCCTTCGCGCATCGCCCGAATGATGGGTTTGACGCCTTCGGCACGCGATAATAAGCGCACCAGTCCGAATCGATTTCGTCCATTTTTTAACGCCTCATCAAACACCGCATTTTTTTGTGGCGCATAGATGGAGCAGATCGGCGTTTGCAGTACCAGGCCTATCCCCGCCACATCCAGACTGACAAAATGTGGGCACAGCAGAATGACAGGGCCTGCCTTGATCAGATCCAGCGGTGCACCGGGTTCAACGCGTATCAGTCTGCGCACGCGCTGTTCAGAACTCCACCATAAAATACTGCGCTCAAAAACGCTGCGGGCGTACGCCTTGAAGTGTTGTTTGGCGATTTTCACCCTCTCGGATTCCGATAATTCAGGAAAACATAATCGTAAATTGGTCAACGTAATGTGGCGGCGCGAGGGCAATATCAAATAAAAAATACTGCCGATGAATTCACCGAACCGACCCAGGATCGGTAGCGGTAAAAAATGGAGTAGCCACATTATTCCTAGAAGTAGTCGCATAGTTTTCTTTAATTATTTTCTTGGTGATTGCGAGCGGGACCGGCAACTGCGGCGGCCACGTTGGGTGGTGTCTTATAGCGGTTATAGCTCCAGAAATATTGGGCGGGACAATAACTGATTAATTTTTCCATCGCATGATTGATACCGCGCGCCTGTTGTTCCGGCGTTCCGGTCAAGGTGAGCGTCGTGAGTGCATCGTACGGTACGAAGCGGATGATAAATCCGCGTCCTCCTGACAACCGTTCTGCATAGGTCAGAATAACCGGCGCACCGGTCATGCTGTGCAATTTGCTTGATAACTTCATCGTGTAAGCCGGGCGACCAAAAAAATCTGCCCACACGCCTTCACCCTGTTGCGGTACCTGGTCGGGCAGCAAACCGACTGCGCCACCTTTTTTCAATGCTTTGAGCATTTGTCTGACTCCTGCCAGATTGGCCGGAGCCAACAGCAGGTTGAGGCGTGACCGCGCACCTTCCATCAGCGGCTGCAATAATTTTTTGCGCGGCGGACGGTACAGCGCTGTCAACGGTGTTTTCACCGCGATCGCCTGCGCGATAATCTCAAAGCAGCCCAAATGAGGCGTTAGAAAAATAACACCCTGTTTGGCATCCAGGGCACGCTGCGCGACTTCCCAGTTTTCTATGGTTGCGGTTTTTAACACCCGGTCGGGACGGGCGCACCAGATAAATGGCAGTTCCAGTATGCTTTTGCCTGCCTCAGAAACGGCATGTGTAGTGTGTTCTGCAAAGCCGGCCTGGGCGATATTTTCTTTCAGGCGACGTCGATACGCGGGACTGATTATAAAAACCAGCCACCCCAAACTGGCACCGATAGCGTGTAATAGTGGAAGCGGTAGAAATGACAAGAAGCGAAATAAAGCAATCAGCATAAAGCCTTGTGAGCGTTGTGATTTGGCAAAAGAATCTTAAAAGGCGTAAAATAGCACGAAATTCAGCTTCGGAAATGATCAAGTTTTTCCAAAGTTTGCGTATTGTGATGTGCATTCAGTTGCGTATTCATCTGCGCAACTCGCTGAGCTACCGCCGAGTTAACAGACAACTTGCGAGGCGGTCTATAAATTCCGCTAAAGCGTCGCAGGCTCTTTGTCTCTGCGACATGTTTAAATATCATTATCCTTAAGCATGGGAGCCTAATATGGCAAACGAATACCTCTTTACTTCCGAATCCGTTTCAGAAGGTCACCCGGATAAAGTCGCCGACCAAATCTCAGATGCAATTCTGGACGCTATCCTGGCCCAGGACCCGCGTGCCCGCGTTGCAGCAGAAACCTTGTGCAATACCGGTCTGGTCGTGCTGGCCGGCGAAATCACTACCCACGCCAATGTCGACTATATCAACGTTGCGCGTGAAACCATCAAGCGCATAGGCTACGACAACACCGATTACGGTATCGACTATCGCGGATGCGCCGTCATGGTCTGCTACGACAAACAGTCTCCGGATATTGCGCAGGGTGTGGACGAAGGCCGTGGCCTTGATCTGGATCAGGGTGCAGGCGATCAAGGTCTAATGTTTGGTTATGCCTGCGATGAGACGCCTGATTTAATGCCCGCAGCTATTTACTACGCACATCGTATTGTTGAGCGTCAGTCGCAGTTACGCAAAGATGGCCGCTTACCCTGGTTGCGTCCGGATGCCAAATCGCAGGTGACTTTGCGCTATGAAAATGGCCGCCCTGTTGCGATAGATACGATCGTTCTGTCGACACAGCATTCACCGGAAATGGAGCATAAGGCCATCGAAGAAGCAGCCATCGAAAGCATCATCAACCCGGTAGTGCCAAAAGAGTGGTTAAAAAATACCCGTTATCTGATTAATCCGACCGGACGTTTTGTCATCGGTGGACCGCAAGGTGATTGCGGTTTAACGGGCCGTAAAATTATCGTCGATACCTACGGCGGCGCATGCCCTCATGGCGGCGGTGCATTCTCAGGTAAAGATCCAACCAAGGTGGACCGTTCTGCTGCCTATGCTGCGCGTTACGTCGCCAAAAATATCGTCGCCGCCGGTTTGGCGCGCCAATGTCAAATTCAAATCAGTTATGCCATCGGTATCGCAAAACCTATCAACATCACCGTGTACACGGAAGGAACCGGCGTTATTCCGGACGAAAAAATCGAAAAATTGGTGCATGAATTTTTTGACCTGCGTCCAAAAGGCATAGTACAAATGCTGGATTTATTACGTCCGATTTATCAGAAAACGGCCGCCTATGGACACTTTGGGCGTGAAGAGCCGGAGTTTACCTGGGAACGTACGGATAAAGCAGCATTGTTGCGCGACGCCGCCGGTTTGAAATAAAAATGGAAAAAGCGCGCAGTGTATAAATTTTTTTGGTGCTGTGTGCTTTTTCTGGCATTGTCATTTCCTGCGTATGCAATAGCCGCAAAACCTGCCACTTCAACTGCAGTTTTTAAGACGGTTAATCAGTGGTGCAATCCATTGGTTAGCCGCTTGCCGAAAGTGTCGCTCGCGCAGTGTCAACATAGCGAATTGCAGGCCAGCGGCGCAGTGTCCCAACAAGGCTTTCCGCTGCTGATCAGAGATATTCCGGCAAGAGATGACGCAGGCGATGCAGGCGGCGGGTCCCGTAAGCAAGCAATTAAAATTCTTTTAATCGGCGGTATTCATGGTGATGAAAAAACCGCCTCTGCCATCGTGTTCAAATGGCTGGATAATCTGAGCCAGCCTTCGGTCGTTTCGGCAGCGAATTCAGCCGCCTCCTTTCACTGGAAAATCGCCCCGGTAGTCAATCCTGATGGTCTGATGGCGCCGAAATCAACGCGCGTCAACGCCAACGGTGTCGATCTCAATCGCAATTTTCCGACGCCGAACTGGCTGGCTGAAGCGCCGCAATACTGGCGTAAAAAAACGCACAGCGATCCGCGGCGTTTCCCTGGTAAAGCACCGCTATCAGAACCGGAAAGTCGCTGGGTGTTCAATCAGGTGGAGCAATTTCAGCCCGATGTCATTATTTCGGTACACGCACCGTATGGCGTGCTGGACTTTGACGGTTCTGGAACGCCGCCCACCAAATTCGGTCGTCTGATGTTTAATCGGGTCGGCGTGTATCCCGGTTCATTGGGCAATTACGGCGGTGTGCATAAAGATATTCCGGTAGTGACGATAGAACTACCCAATTCGCAGCAGATGCCGAGTGACGCCGAAGTCGCGCGTATCTGGCAGGACATGTTGAATTGGGTGCAGCAGAATATTTCGTCGCAAGTAAAAGTCGCAGCAAAATAATTTCAATAGAAAGAGGCGTCAGTGACGTTTTCTCAATTAATTTCCAGCTTTGTATTACGTCACAAACGTCATTATCTGGCAGCTGCTGCCATGTTGATGTCGGTTGGCATATTGACCGTGTGGATCCCGCGCCGGGTTGGGCATGTGGTGGATGAAATGGTGGCGGGGCGCCTGACCCAAACGCTGATTTTGCAGCAGTTGGCGATACTGTTATTGATGGGTGTGGCAATTTATTTTTTGCGGGTCGGCTGGCGCATGCAATTATTCGTCGCCTCCTATCAGCTCGGCGTGCATTTGCGCACTGAGTTATACAAAAGATTGTGTTTGCAGGGCCCGGACTTTTTCCAGCGCCAGCGCACCGGCGATCTGATGGCGCTCGGCACCAACGATGCCGATGCGATAGAACTTGCCGCCGGTGAAGCCATGCTGGCCGGATTTGACGGCACCACGACCTTGCTGATGGTATTGGGCATGATGTTTTTGGGCGTGGACTGGCGGTTGACTGTAGTCGCGCTGTTGCCATTTCCATTTATGGCGATCGCGTTCAAAAAAATTACCCAACAGGTACACGACGCTTCGCATGAAGCGCTGACCTGTTTTAGCCAGCTTAACGATCAGGTGCAGGAAAGCGTCTCCGGTGTGCGTACCGTACGCGCATTGGGTCTGGAAGCGCGCAACGCGCAACAGTTTGCCAGGCTGGCGCAGCAGGCATCCGACGCCAGTTTGCGCGCGCAACGCTGGGAAGCTGCGTACGAGCCGTCAGTCGGACTTGCGCTGACCGCCGCTGGTTCGTTGACCTTAAGTTTGGGCGGCTATCTAGTCTGGCATGGGCAAATGAGCATAGGTTCATTGACCAGTTTCACCATGTATCTTGGCCAACTGATCTGGCCCATGTTTGCTGCAGGCTGGGTGCTTTCTTTGGTGGAGCGCGGTCGCGCCGCCTGGCGCCGGCTCGAACCGGTACTGAGTTTGCCGTTGTCGATTGAAGACCACGGAACTGTAACTGCAGCACCGCAAGGATCGATACAGATCCAGGATGTGCAGTTTGCCTATTCGGAGCAGGCGCAGGCGGCGTTGCAGGGTGTCAGTCTGAGTTTGCAGGAGGGTGCAACGGTGGGTTTGGTCGGCCCAACCGGCGCAGGTAAATCCACGCTGCTGCGTTTGCTGTTGCGTCAATATACGGCGCAGCGCGGTACGGTAATGTGGGGTGGCCATGCGCTGGACGAATACAGGCTGGAAAATCTGCGTCGCCACATCAGTTGGGTTGCGCAGGAACCGTTTTTATTCTCCGCCAGCGTGGCAGCCAATATCGCACTTGGCAAACCGGATGCCAGTCAGGCAGAAATCGAACACGCCGCACAACTCGCTTCTGTCCATGAAGATATTTTGCGTTTCCCGATGGGCTATCAGACTCCGGTTGGTGAGCGTGGCGTGACACTGTCTGGTGGTCAGCGTCAGCGGGTGGCGATCGCACGCGCACTGCTGACCAACAGTCCATTGCTGTTGTTGGATGACGCGTTATCAGCGGTTGATACCGGAACCCAAACCAGCATACTGCAGCATTTGCGCGCTGCCAGAATCGGACGTTCGGTATTGATCGTCAGTCATCGCTTAAGTGCCGTCGCCGATGCGGATCATATTGTGGTGCTAAGACACGGAAAAATTACCGAGCAGGGTACACATCCCAGTCTGCTGGCGCAAGACGGCTGGTACGCCAGTCAATGGCGTTACCAACAATTGGAGGCGTCCTTAGATGAACTCTGATTTAGTCAGCATCAAGCGCGACGAAAAATGGCAGGCCGTGCAGCTGTTGAATAGCGCTGCGAAAACAGATCACAGGCACATCTGGATCGGTATCGTGCTACTCGCATTGGCCGCAGGTTTGGAAGCGATGGGGCCGTTATTGGGCAAGGCATTTATTGATAATTATCTGCTGCCCAAACACGTCGATCTGATGATGATAAGTCTGCTGTTGTTCGGTAATTTCTTGACTGGATGCGCAGCAACCTGGGTGCGCTATCTGCAATTACTGCGTTTGGCTGGCGTAGCCATGCGTTCGGTGCAACGTCTGCGCGAACAGGTTTATGCTCACGTGCTGCGCCTGCCGATGCGGTTTTTCGATAATGCCATTACCGGACAATTGGTCAGCCGCGTGACCAACGATACGGAAGCCGTAAAAAATCTATATGTGCAGGTACTGTTCGTCATGTTGGACAGTTCTATCGTCGTGTTAGGTGCCTTGGCAGCGATGGCGTGGCTGGACTGGCGCCTGATGCTGATCGTTGCAACGCTGATCCCGGCCATGGTGGTGATAGTCTGGTTATACCAGCGCTGGAGTGCGCCAGCTGTAGCACGCGCGCGTCAGTTGCGCAGTGACTTGAATGCGCAACTGGCGGAAAGCATAGCGGGCATGAGTGTGTTGCAGGCCAGTTTGGCAGATGGCCGCTTTTCAGAAAAGTTCGCAGCCACCAATCAGGCACATTATCAGGCACGCATATCTGAATTGCGTGCCAACGCGTGGTTGTTGCGACCTGCATTGGATTTAATGAATTCGGTCTTGCTGGTAATCGTGATCTACAGTTTTAGCCAACGCACTTTTAGCGGTATCGAAGTCGGTATTCTGTACGCCTTTGTCAGCTATATTGCGCGGGTAGTAGATCCGCTGATACAAATCACCATGCAGTTCGGACAGATACAGCAGGCGGTGGTATCTGCAGCGCGGGTGAATACCTTGCTGCACGAGGTCAGCGAACACTATCCCGTGTCCGGGCAAAAAATTCGCAGCGGCAGTGTGGCATTTCATGACGTCAGTTTTGGCTATGATCCGGCGCATCCGGTGCTCACCGATATTAATCTGAACATCAAAGCCGGCAGCTTTTACGGTGTCGTAGGTCATACCGGTAGCGGTAAATCGACCCTGCTCAGTTTGCTGCTGCGATTTTATACGGCGCAATCCGGGCGTATCGAACTGGATGGTTTGCCTTTGGCCGCTGTCAGTGAAGATGAGTTTCGTCTTAAGGTTGGCCTGGTTCCGCAAGAGCCCTTTTTGCTGGCAGCCAGCGTACGTGACAATATTGCGATGGGACGCAGCTTAACGCAGCAGCAGATCGAAACAGCGGCGCGCAGTGCGCATGCGCATGGATTTATCCAGCAGTTGGAGCAGGGGTACGACACTGAGCTGGGTGAAGGCGGCGCCAAATTATCTACCGGTCAGAAACAGCTTATTGCGATCGCCCGTGCTCTGGCGGGTGATCCGGCTGTGCTGTTGCTGGATGAAGCGACCTCGCATATCGACAGCGAAACCGAGCAGGTGGTGCAGATTGCGTTAAGTGAACTGCGCGGCAAGGTCACCATCATTGCGATTGCGCACCGACTTTCCACCATTCGCGATGCCGATCGGATTATTGTTCTGAACCATGGCAAGCTGGCCGAACAGGGATGCCATGCCGATCTGATGGAACTGCCGCATGGGATTTATCAAAAGCTGTATTTGTTGCAGGCGCTTGAAGAGTAGTTAGTATTCCGGCTTGCCGCGCGATGTCTTGATCTGACCTCGCTGCTTTTTGCCCTCGACTCTGCGCGCCTTCGCCGCTTTGGATGGTTTGGTTGGGTAGCGAACTTGCGGCACGTAGCTGGCTTCTGCCACAATTTCATGTAAGCGCCGTATTGCATCGTCCTTGTTGCGTTCCTGAGTGCGATGCGATTGCGCCTTCAACACCAATACCCCCTGTTTGGTGATGCGCTGATCGCCTGATGCCAGCAGCCTTTCCTTGAGATCTTCCGTCAAACTGGAATGCACAATATCGAATCGCAGATGAATGGCCGACGAGACTTTATTCACATTCTGTCCACCAGCCCCTTGAGCGCGCATGGCACTGAATTCAATTTCAGTAATAGGAATTTCGATAGCCAGGGTTTTCATACGATAGAGTGATTTGATTAGAGTGATTCAGCCGGAGTGCGATTATGTACCAAGTTTGTTTCAGTATGCTACAAATCTATACGGCGGTCTGCTAGCTAATAGTGTGAGCTATTAGATAAAATCGGGTGTTACGGCATAATTTTGCAATCCCGCCCATTTGCGCCAACTCTAATCTGATCGCTTTTAATCATGCGTTTTTCGACTCATACTGCCGGCATCGTGTTGCTGGGTTTTTGTTCTGCACCGGTATTTGCCGACCAGGTTCAGCAGGTGCCTGCTACGACAGAAGTGGCTCCACCCTCGCAAGTTCAAACTTCACCGGCCGCAACGGGTAGTTCTGGCAATAACTCAACTACCAGTCAAACAGGCGCCGAACCCGCTGCAGTACCCACCGACAGCACTGATGCAGCGCCTAAAAAAAGGACTTACAAAAAAAAGCCGAAAGACCCTTCAGTTCCGGAGGTGGTCATCAACGGTGCCAAGCAAACCGATCTGGATATACGGCGTCAGTCAACTGCCTCCAAAATCGTCATCGGCCGTGAAGAACTGGACCGGGATGGAGACAGTTCGGTCGGCGAAATATTAAAACGACTGCCCGGTGTAACGGTCGGAGGCAAGCCAGGTCGCGGTGGTGATATACGCATGCGCGGCATGGGCAGCGGTTATACACAGATATTGCTGAACGGTGAACGTATGCCGCGCGGCTTTTCGCTGGATACCTTGAATCCGGATCAGGTCGAGCGCATAGAAATCATTCGTGCGCCGGTCGCCGAGTATACGACTCAAGCGGTCGCGGGAATTATCAACATCGTGTTGCGCGAAGATTACAAAGAAACGCAATCGAATTTGAAAATAGCCGAAGGAGTGGAACAAGGTCGTAGCGCACCGAATGTATCCATCTCGTCGCCGGGTGAAATTGGCAATTTGACGTATACCTTTTCAGGCTCGGTATTTCAAAACAGAAGACGTGATGAAGCGTTTACCGACAATATTATTGACGATGCACCGGGCCAGACCATCGTCGATCAGGATGTCGGCGCAACGACCGGCGTTCATTTATCGCCGCGCTTCGAATATAAATTTTCCAGTACCGATAAAATCGTACTTCAACCTTTTCTGATGTTCTCCAATACGCAAACCAGCGGCACCAGCGAATTGGACCAACTGAATGATCAGGTCGCACCGTATCAAAATGCGGATTGGCATTCAGGAACAAATTCATTTGTGTCGCGCCTGTTTACCAATTACACACATCGTTTTGAAGACAATTCCAAACTGGAATTAAAACTTGGGACAGGAAAGTCGGAAACCAATACCATCACTGATCGGATACAAACCGGAGAAGCCATCGGCTATCAGGATTTGTTTACCAACTATGATATCGGCGACTTCAATACCAGCATCGGCGCCAAATATTCCAAGATACTGTCTAACGGTCACAGCATCGTCACTGGAGTCAATGCCGATTGGACGCGGCGTAACGAAACCGAAATCGCCAACGATAACGGCGCACCTACTTTTGATAATTCAGGCGACAATTTGCACGCCGGTATTCGACAATTGGCGGCCTTTGTGCAGGATGAATGGGATATCAATAAAGATTGGTCTGCCAATGCCGGTCTGCGCTGGGAGGGTATACAGACCGTCAGTACCTTACCTCAAGGTGAAATCGTTAATGAAAGCGGCGTCTGGAGTCCGTTGTTTCATCTGGTATGGCGCATCCCCGACTTTAAAAACGATCAGATCCGCATGAGCGTAACGCATAGTTATCGTCCGCCGGTGTTGAATGATTTGGTTACCCTGCCGGTACTGTCGCAAAACAATAGCCCGATTAATCCCGATAAAGTGGGGAATCCGAATCTAAAACCGGAGATAGCCAATGGCCTGGATTTCGGCTACGAACATTACCTGTCGCATACCGGCATCCTTGCAGCGAATTTTTTCTATCGCGATATTCATGATTTAATGCGGCACGAAGTTTCTTTGGACGATGGTCGATGGGTGTCGTCACCGGTCAATCTGGCCAATGCCTCCACGCACGGAATAGAACTCGAAGCCAAATTTGATCTGGTTGAATTTTTCCCGAATGCGCCTGCCATTTCGTTGCGCAGCAATTACAGCCATTTCTGGTCCCAGGTACAAGATATTCAGGGGCCGAATAATCGTATCGATCAACAGCCGTCGCAAACTGCCAATCTGGGCGCGGATTACAAAATGGCGAACTTGCCATTGACGATGGGGGGAAGTTTGAACTGGACACCGCCGTATATCGTGCAAAGCAGTACAACCCAAGGCAATACGCAGGGTTTGAAACGGCAGTTAGACATGTACGCGCTGTGGAAATTTACGCTCAATTCGCAATTGCGTTTTTCCATCAATAATCTGGTCAACAGCAATTATTTCACCAACACGTTTTCGGTGTTGGGCTATCCGGAAGTCTCCAACGTAGTCGACCCGACTTACACGACCTATACCTTGCGTTGGGAATATAAATATTAGTCAGGTCTGTTGTGCACGAAGTGTTCATCGACCCAAAGTATAAATGCGTGCTGGTCCTGAATAATGGTTGACCTGACAGAGGCAGATGAGGCGTCATCGGTACCGAGCATGTCATGAATGCGATGTTCCAATTCACGCGCCCGGTCGCCGAGTTCGTGATGCCCAAAGGTGCCGGCAGAGCCGGCCAGGCTATGCAAATGACGGTGCAAGGTTTTCCAGGCGGTGTGATCCGGGGCATTCTTTTCAATGGCGCTCAATTCATCCCGCATGCCGGACAAGGTCGCGGGTATCCTACCTATAAACGTCACTCCAAGTGCCTGGATTGCTTTGGCCAGATCACGGGCTTTCTGTTCGTCGTCTGCACTCATGGTTGCTCACTCCATAATTGGCGAATTTGCGCGGCGAGTTGCATCGGATCGAATGGCTTGGCAATCACGCCAAGTGCGCCCAGCGATTGGTAATAGCTCACCTCATTAACCTGCACTTTAGCCGTCATAAAAATAACCGGCGTATCCTGCAGTCCGGGCATGGCGCGCAAATTTTTCAATGTGGTGGGACCATCCATGTCAGGCATCATCACATCCAGCAGCATCAGATCCGGCGCAAACGCTGTCGTGTCCGGCGTCAGCGCTTCTTTGCCAGAACTGCAACACATTAACGTAAATCCTCCGACCATTTCGAGCGCGATCTTGGCGACCGATTGAATATCCAGATCATCTTCCACATAGAGGATTTTTGTTAACGCAGACACCATTGTTTTCTCCCTGAAGCGCGATAGCACGCCGTAGCATATAAATAAGTAATAATTGCATAAATCTTGCACAAGCATGGAATTAGTCTAGGCTATTAGAATCTAAAGCGACAAGAATTTTTACATAGTTGGATACGAAAGCCGTACAACTATTGCCGGGCTGTCGCCGGTTTTTGGTAAAGTGCCGTGCTCTTTTAACCTCACACCTAACATGATGCGTTTAATTTTTTCTGTCGTGGTCGCCCTGCAATTGCTGCTGGCATCGGGAGACAGTAGTGCGCAACAATTGCAAGTCGGCTATCTGATCACGTCCGGTCAACGACCTGCATTCGAGAATATATTTGATCGTTTTACGCACGAAACCGGAATCAGAATAGTCGGTATTCCGCGCAAGGACGAAGGCTTTCGACATGATATGCCGATATGGCTGCTGCAAGGCAAAGAAACGCCGGACATCGTGTATTGGCAGGCTTCGCAGCGCTTGTTTTTTTATGCGGCCCAAAACGCATTGCATCCAATTACCCAATTATGGAAAGACGAAAATTTCGACAAGGATTTTGCGCATGTTAAAACTGGCGTGACTTTTAAAGGTGAAATTTACGCTCTGCCGATTCATTACTACAGCTGGGGTCTGTATTTTAAAAAATCGGTCATTGAAGAATTTGGCGGTGTGCCGGGCAGTTGGGAAGAGTTTGTCAGTTTATGCAGCCGCATTAAGAATGCCGGCATTACACCAATAGGTCTGGGCAGCAAAGACCGGTGGCCGGTGGCCGCATGGTTTGATTATATTGATCTTCGTTTGAATGGACTCGACTTTCATTTAAAGCTGTTGAACGGCGAAATCCCGTTTACCGACGCGCGCGTACAGCATGTTTTACTTGAATGGAAACGGCTCATCGACCTCAAGTTTTTTAATCAGGATAGTGCTCGTATTGATTGGGACGAGGTGTTTCCGTATATGTATAGAAATGAAATTGCGTTTACGCTGGCCGGTAATTTTGTGACCACCAAGCTGCCGAATGCGATGGCCAGTACCATAGGATTAATGGCTTTCCCCAAAATGGCCAATATGGATGATTATGAGGAGGCACCGATGAATGTGTTAATCATTCCAAAGAGCGCAAAACATATTGAGAATGCCGAAAAATTCATCAAATTTATGGCGCGAGCCGACGTGCAATCAGAACTTGCCGCGGAGCTTGGCTACTTGCCTGCCAATCGCGCGGGGACTATCGGGTCTGGTGTTTTTATCAAGGCGGGTGCCGACATGCTGCACAAAGCCGTCGGCATATCGCAATATTTTGATCGCGACACTATCCCGGCGTTCGAACAAAAGGCGCTGCCGATACTGAATGATTTTGTCCAGACCGGCGATATAAAACTCACTACCGACACGCTGGAAAAGGCGCGGAAAGAATCTTTTCATGAATGATGGAGGCATGAGGGAAAACTGCCGGTAGATGTAAGTCCTTGAATGAGTCCCGTTCTGTCATCAATAGTGCCAGCGCCACACTGCGGAACTTCCAGTTTTCTTGATGATTTCTGCAAGTGGACTTTCTTAAATGTGCGAAACAAATCCCCAAAATTTCGCAATAATCCCCGTAGTTAATATAAATGGGTATCTGATAATGTAAGCAATGACATTATCACGGCCGGTGAATATCGATCTTAGTTATCGCCGGAGTACATAGGCGGCGAATAAATACAAAATCAGTCCGCATACCATGCGGCCAATTCGACCATAAGGAATCACACTGTATGAATACAACTGTCTTTGAGCGACAGCCAGCCGCTGAGTCGGTCATTCGCAATGCATTGGAAGGAAGTGTGAACCGACCATTCTGGGGTGATGATGCAGGTGCCAAGAAACAGTTTGCCAGTCTGGCAGGCGAGGTCGAGTCCGATCTGCTGATCGTCGGCGGCGGTTTTTTGGGACTGTGGACGGCGATACTAGCCAAAGAGCGTGACCCATCCTGCAAGGTCGTTCTGCTGGAGGGAAAGCGGGTGGGCTGGGCTGCGTCCGGACGTAACGGCGGATTTTGCGAAGCCAGCATCACGCACGGTGATGAAATTGCCGAGCGGCGCTGGCCTGAAGAGGCCGCTCAGCTCGAGCGGATTGGTCAGGAAAATCTGGAAGAGATGGACGCAACTATCAAGCGCTACGGCATAGACTGTGATTTCGAACGTACCGGTGTGTTGGTGGTGGCGGTGGAACCGTATCAGGATGACTTGTTGCGTGCTGGTGACGAGTACATGTCGGCTGCAGAAGTGCGCGCCGAAGTGGATTCGCCGACGTTTCTGTCTGCGCATTGGGAGCGCGACAGTACGGCGATGCTGCATCCCGGCAAACTGGTGGCTGGATTGCTGCGTGTAGCAGATGAGCTGGGCGTGAAAATTTACGAAGAATCATTGGCGACGCAGTTGAAATCTGCGGGCAAGCGCATGCGTGTGAAAACGGCTGGCGGTAGCGTTACGGCTACCCGGGTCGTGCTGGCCACCAATGCCTTCCCGTCACTGCTGAAACGATTCCGCCTGCATACCGTGCCGGTTTATGATTATGCGTTGATGACCAAGCCGCTCAGTGACTCGCAACTGGAGTCGATAGGCTGGAAGAACCGTCAGGGGATTGCCGATATGGGCAATCAGTTCCACTATTACCGCATCACAAAAGATAACCGGATACTGTTTGGCGGTTACGATGCGATCTACAATTTTGGTGGGAAGATCGATCCGCAACATGACGACAGGACTGAATCGTTTCAGCACTTGGCGAGCAATTTTTTCTGCACCTTTCCGCAATTGGAAGGCGTGTCTTTCAGTCATCGCTGGGGCGGCGTGATCGATACTTCGACCAGATTGTGCGCGTTCTATGCGCAGGCTTTTGGCGGCAAGGTTGCTTATGCTGCAGGATTTACCGGACTTGGCGTAGGCGCGACCCGATTTGCTGCCAACGTCTTACTGGACAAGATACACGGTCTCGATACAGAACGAACCCGTCTGCGCATGGTGCGCGAGATACCGCTACCGTTTCCACCTGAACCGCTGGCGTATGCATCAATACGCGCCGCCCAGTGGGCTCTGAAAAAAGCGGATCGCAATAACGGAAAACGAAATTTTCTGTTACGCGCCATGGATGCGGTTGGACTCGGTTTCGATTCGTGATCCGGTACTGCCCGAAGCAATTAATTAAACTGTACAGGAATAAAACGTGAGCAATCCAAAACTACTGTTGGCCAATCATTGTGCTGATGCAAGTGCAATTCAACTCGACTATCGGACTTTGGCGGCCGATCAGATAGTCTCCGGCAACCCCCGTGTCGGTACCGCAGAACTCGGCGAACTTGGAGAGTGCGCTATCGGCGTCTGGGAGATTACTCCGGGTGTCAGTACCGATACCGAAATCGATGAATTTTTTATTGTGTTGTCGGGACGTGCAACGGTGACATTCGCCGACGGGACACCGGCCATGGATTTGAAGGCAGGAACCGTAGGTCATCTGAAAGCTGGAACCGCAACCACCTGGACGGTCACAGAAACGCTGCGCAAAGTGTATCTGGCTTGAGAGTTCCGGTTTGCGGTACTACGATTTACGATAGAAAAGGAAATCTGTAATGGAAATCAATATGAATTATATCAACGGGAAGTGGCAGGCCGCGTTAAGCGGCGCCACACGTGCAATTACTAACCCCGGCAATGGTGAAGTGATCGGCATTGTCGCGGACAGTAACGCAGACGACAGCAAACTTGCTATCGCTGCAGCCAAAAATGCATTTTATGGTAGCGGAGAGTGGCGACGCATGAGCGGGCCCAAACGGGCTGAGATGCTGTTGGCGATTGCCGATGGTATCAAGGCACGCGCAGAGCAGTTGGCCATTCTGGATACCAAGGACAACGGCAAGCCGCTGCGTGAAGCACGAGCGGACGTGGACGATGCAGCAGCCTGCTTCCGGTATTACGCCGGACTGATCTGTCAACCGCAGGGCGGCGTGTACGAAGTCAGCGATGGCTTCGGCCCGATGCATTCGTATTCGATGCATGAACCTGTGGGTGTGTGCGCGCTCATCACGCCATGGAATTACCCGCTGCTAATGGCCGCCTGGAAGCTTGCTCCTTCGCTGGCTGCCGGCAACTGCGTAGTATTCAAACCGAGCGAAACGACACCGCTGTCTGCTGTCGAGCTGTTCAAAATCTTCGAGCAGGTTGGTCTGCCCGCAGGTACGGCGAATCTGTTGCTGGGTACCGGGCCCAATGCCGGACACGAACTGGCATTGAGCCATGACGTGGATATGATCACCTTCACCGGCAGTACCCGGACCGGGCAGATCATCGCGAGTGCGGCGGTCGGCAATCTGAAAAAGGTCGGCCTGGAGCTGGGCGGCAAGTCGCCGAATGTTATTTTCGCCGATGCTGACCTGGAAGGTGCCGTGGAGTGGGCGATGATAGGCGTGTTTTTTAATCAGGGCGAAGTGTGCTCTGCCGGTTCGCGGATCTTGATCGAAGAAAGTTTGAAGGACCGTTTCGTGGCGCGCCTGGCTGAGCGCGCCAACGCCATGACCATAGCAGACGGCATGCAGAATCCGGACATGGGGGCTATTGTGTCAGAGGCGCAAATGGAAAAAATTCTGGGCCATATCCAGCGCGCCAAGGAGCAGGGTGCGCGTTTGGTTTGCGGCGGCGAACGGTATACCGAGGGTGACTGTGCCAAAGGATATTTTGTTCGCCCCACCATCTTTGATAACTGTACCAGCGCTATGGACATAGTCCGCGAAGAGGTTTTTGGGCCGGTAGTGGCGGTGCAGACCTTCAAGACGGAAGCCGAAGCGATCGCAATGGCAAATGACACCCCGTATGGTCTGGCTGGTGGCGTATTCACCACCGACGGTGCCCGGGCCCTGCGCGTTATCAAGGAAATTCGTGCTGGCGTCACCTGGATCAACTGCTACAACCCGACCTTTAATGAGGCTCCCTGGGGTGGTTACAAGATGAGTGGCTATGGCCGCGATTTGGGCGTGAATGGGTTTCAGGAGTACCAGCAGATTAAACAGGTGAACATCAACCTCAAGCCGGGCACTGTTGGATGGTATTTGAATTAGATGCTTGTTTGATTCTTGGAGCGTAGTAGTGAGCTGGTGTGAAAACGTCAAACTGCGAATCTATCACTATCAATGAGTAACAGTTTTGGTAGTTCTGGTTTGCAGCCTTAGTCACTTGCTTACTTCTATTTTTGAAAATTGACGTACTGTTTTATGTAGTCCAGGACTAGGGTTGCTCCCTCTTCTGTTTCTACGAGATCGATGGGAGCGCGATCTCCTAAATAGGGATTTGCTTCTTCCATCCATCTGAATGCTTTACCCTCACTACCTCGAACCGGCACTGCTAAATCCAGTACTTTTCTAAGTAAATCAGGCCGCGCGTACCAAGATTCTGGTTTGACGGTCGGTTTTTTTCCGGGAATGACGCGAGGAAGTTGTGATGCCGCGAGTTCGGCTGTGGTGATATGTGATCTTACCCAGTGAGCATGGCTGACTAATTCGGTATTTGCCACCCGAACGTGCTGCTTCGTGGGAATGACAAGGCCAACAGTGACTTTCGTATTATCGCGGATCAGCTTTAGCGCAGGCGCTATGTCGGTATCGTTGGTCACAATAACCACCTGATCGACCTCGGCGGTTATAGCGTCATGATAAGCCTGCAATGCCAAATTTACGTCCGATTGTTTTTCCTCCAGCTTCCATACCAGCACTTCCTGGCAATAGCGCGGCCATTTGTCAGGGTTTTGCATATCGACGATTTTAGCCTTTGACTCGGTCAAAGAATAGTATCCCTCGATGATCTTAATTCGATCAGCGTATAGCTTACGCAGGGCCGTATGGTAGCGTGCCTGAGACGATACTGAATCAAGCGCCCTGGCTGGTTTTTCGAGGATCTTTGCTGTGAAGTACTTGATGCTTAGAGGGAGTAAATTGCTGGTGGTGCCGGGCAATGAACTAGACGGAAGTATGTGTTTCTCGAATAGTATGTGCAAATCTAGCCATTTATGTGGAGTGCCTTTTAGACGGCCATAGTAGAGATTGTAGCCATCAATGTATACGCGTGTCCGCAGGGGCGTCAGAGTCGCTTCGCTCATCATTCTTTGTCCTGAAAATGAAAAAACCGGCTTTCGCCGGCTTTTTCCCCCACACTCCAGATGGTCTTGCCACACCGGCGCTGCGGGTTAGTTGTTAGATGGGAGTGTATCAATAAAGGCCAATCTACGCAAATACAAATGGAAATGCGCTAAGTGAGGTGAGTGGCTATAAACGGGAAATAAATTGCAGCAACCAAAACAAAAAAGGCTACAAGCATAAACTTGTAACCTCTTGATTTTCCTGCCGAATTCGTGGGGTGATCGATGGGGTTCGAACCCACGACAACAGGAATCACAATCCTGGACTCTACCAACTGAGCTACGACCACCACTGTACTGCTCCGCCTGTGATTGGGCAGGCCGCTATTGTAATTAGCTTAGGGGTAAATTGCAATCGATTTCTTGGATGACGAATTGATCAGCCTTTAGCTTAAGTAATTGAATTAATGCGAATTCAAGTTGGGTTACGTCACCGCTGGCGGTGACTGATAGGGGGGGCGATCCGGGATGTTGATTCAAAAGTTGTTGTTGCGTCAGTAGTCGTTGCAGCTGCTTCGCTATGGCTAACCCGGTATCGATAATCTGAATAGCCCCTTTGTTTTCCTGATCCGCGATGACTCTTATGCTATCTTCAACAAAAGGATAATGCGTGCAGCCCAGTACCAGAATATCCGCGGGAGTATCGAAAATGGGCTTCAGATACGTAGACAATAATTTCAGCGTGGCGGGACTGTCAAGTTCACCGCTCTCGATCTGATTCACCAGGCCAGGACAGGCCTGGTGTATGAATTGCACTTGCGACGCTTGCTGTATCTGCTCGGACAATAACTGGTATTTTTTGCTCTTTAAGGTGCTGGTGGTCGCGAGTACGCCAACGCAGGCCGTTTTGGAGAGGCTTGCAGCAGGTTTTAAACCGGGTTCCACACCGACCAGAATCAGATCGGGGTAGTGCGACCGCAATAATGCGATTGCGGCGGCGGTTGCGGTGTTGCAGGCCACGACAATAGCTTTGACACCTTGCGACAATAAATGGCGAGCCGCAAACAAAGTGCGCTGCATGATCTCTTCTTCCGGCCTGTCTCCATAAGGAGCAAAGCCGGAATCTGCAAAATAACACAGCGATTCATGCGGTAATTGTTCGCGGATGTGGCGCAATACGGATAGGCCGCCGATACCGGAATCAAAAATTCCTATAGGCGCAGTGGATGCGTAAGCTGGCATCGGCATATCGTCTTAATTTTTAAGCGGAATAATGCCGATTTTTTCCTGCCATTCTCTTGGCCCGGTAGTGTGGGCAGAGGTGCCTTTTGAATCTACTGCAACGGTGACTGGCATATCGACCACATCGAATTCATAAATCGCTTCCATACCCAGATCAGCAAATCCGACTACCTTGGCGGTTTTAATCGCCTTGGAAACCAGATACGCAGCGCCACCCACTGCCATCAAGTAAGCTGATTGATGTTTTTGTATGGCTGCAATCGCGACCGGGCCACGTTCTGCCTTGCCAATCATGGAGATGAGTCCGGTTTTATCCAGCATCATGTCTGTGAAGCTGTCCATCCGTGTGGCGGTAGTTGGTCCAGCAGGTCCGACTGCTTCATCGCGCACTGGATCAACCGGACCCACATAGTAAATGACGCGGTTGGTGAAATCGACCGGCAGCTTTTCGCCTTTCGCCAACATGTCCTGGATGCGCTTATGTGCCGCATCTCTACCAGTTAACATTTTCCCATTCAACAGCAATGTCTGGCCGGGCTTCCAGCTGGCGACTTCGGCTTTGGTCAAGGTGTTCAGATTTACGCGCTGCGATTTTTCAGTATCAGGTTGCCAGTTGACGTTGGGCCAGGTGGATAACGCCGGTGGTTCCATATAGACCGGGCCGGATCCGTCCATTACAAAATGCGCGTGACGTGTTGCAGCGCAATTCGGAATCATCGCTACCGGTTTGGATGCGGCGTGGGTTGGATACATATTGATTTTTACGTCAAGCACGGTAGTCAGTCCACCTAAACCTTGTGCGCCTATACCCAAAGCATTGATCTGATCGCACAATGCTATGCGCAATTCTTCAACTTTATTTTGCGGGCCGCGCAGTTTTAATTCATGCATGTCGATGTCTTCCATTAATGACTCCTTGGCCATTAACATTGCTTTTTCTGCAGTACCACCGATACCTATACCCAGCATGCCTGGCGGGCACCAGCCTGCACCCATGGTCGGTACTGTTTTCATGACCCAGTCAACCAGCGACTCAGATGGATTGAGCATGACGAATTTGGATTTGTTTTCAGAGCCGCCGCCTTTTGCGGCAACTTGAATATCCAGCGTATCTCCCGGTACCAATTCCATGTGCACGACGGCCGGTGTATTGTCTTTGGTGTTTTTGCGGTCGAATAAGGGGTCGGCGACGATCGATGCGCGCAATTTGTTTTCAGGGTCGTTATAACCTTGACGTACACCTTGATTGACTGCGTCGATGATAGATCCGCTAAAACCTTCGAAGCGAACTCCCATTCCAATTTTTAAGAACACGTTGACGATGCCGGTGTCTTGGCAGATCGGACGTTTTCCTTCTGCGCACATACGGGAGTTGGTGAGGATTTGGGCAATCGCATCTTTAGCCGCAGGGCTTTGTTCAATTTCATAGGCGCGTGCCAGATGTTGAATATAGTCGGCCGGATGGTAGTAGCTAATGAATTGAAGAGCGGCGGCGATAGATTCAATTAAATCGTTTTGTTTAATGATTGTCATGGGGTAGACCTGTTAACGGCAAGGGAGGATAGCTGAAGTAATTTGGGATTATTGATAAACGTGGCCGCTATTTTACACTTGTGTGCAAGATAGTTCAGAGCACGGTGTGCCAGGTTGATTTGTGTTTTTTGAAACACATCAAAGCTGCTCATCGGGTAAATCGTCGGGGTCGGGCGATGCGCCGGGGATGATATAGCTTTCTTCGGCCCACGCGCCCAAATCAATTTTTTTGCATCGTTCAGAACAAAACGGGCGGTAAGGGTTACTTGAAGTCCATTCGACTTTTTTGTGACACTGGGGGCATTCTACGATCATGTTGATGTGCGATTAAAAATTACAGAGGGTGAGTTCAAATGGTATTTCGCTTTCAAATGTGCGCGGTTTTAACGTACCGTCCTGCGTCATGAATCGCACCCATAGCATGTATTTGTTCGCCGAAATTTCCGGGATCGCGCCGAGCGATTCATCGATCTGGAGACGGATCATTTGATAAACTTTACCTTGCAACATTTGTTGGTAACTGCCAGCCTGCGCCAGCATTTTGGTGGTGTGTCCCGATTCGCGTAACAGCCGCAACGCCATGGAAATAGCTTCAAACAGAGGGAGCAAAGGCGCAAACCACATTGAAATATCGGCGCGACGTTTTTCCGTGCTGTTGTTTTGCCAGGCATAGTAGGACGGCAGATCAAACTCACACGCGCCGCCTGGGATGATGGTGCGGCCGCGAATACTCATCAGCCATTCATTTTCGCGGATGTTTTGACCAGATTTTCCCTGTGAGCTCATCAGGGAGGCATTGATTCGGTTGATATCTTCGATGATCGCGTTGAGCATGTCGGTTGCGACGTGCGGGTTGGAGCGAAATCCAATCAGAGTCTGCTTCTGTCTTTCGAGTTCTTGTAACAGATCGGATTTCAGGTCGGCGCGTCCGGCAACCTCCAACATTTCAAATATCAGCGACAGCGCAACATGATGTTGAAACGGGTGATCCTGTTGCAAAAAAAATGAGAATTTCTCATACAGGTCTTCCAGTCGCAATAACGTGCGAATACGCTCGTTGAAAGGGTATTCGTAAACAATCAAAATAATTTCCCTGTAAAAGTCATCGGGTGGCGATCTGGAATTACCAAGTTTGACACTGGGCAGTCAGCTTTTAAGGAAGAAGATAGAAGCCGATTGCAAACTGTTTTAAATTTATTGATTATTTTTTGAGACGAGAAAGTTGTTTTTACTTCCTCTCTGTTTAATTTACGTGATTTTGAACCAAGCGGAGGAAAATTACAAACACTCTGTTCAATTTGATCGTGATAATTCAGAGTATATTTTATGCAAACGATCAATTTCAGGAATTAGCGTTTCGAAAGTATCCTGATTTCGCAAAACATCTGTCGCTATTGCTAAACGTTGGGCGCGTGTGGCTTGCTGTTGAATGATGGACAGTATTAATTTTTTTGATAAGCCATCGCGGTGCATGACGCGTTGAATTTGCTGCTCTTCGTCGCAGTCTATCACCAATATGCGAGAGAATTTCCAATGTCCGGTTTCGACCAAAAGCGGGACGACGTAAATGATGTAAGCACCTGTCGCTTCAAGAGTTTGTCGTGCGACCTCCGCACGTATCATGGGATGCAAAATGGCTTCGAGCTGTAATTTTTGATGCGCATCTGAAAATATCAGCGCGCGCATTTTGCTGCGATCCATGGCGCCTTGTGCGGTAATCATGTCTTTACCAAAACGCGCTTCAAGCGCAGCGATGGCGCTGCCACCGGGCGCGGTTAACTGATGAGCGATGGCGTCCGTATCAACTATGCTGGCGCCGCGTTCAGCAAACGCGTTGGCGACGCTGGTTTTTCCGCTACCTATGCCGCCGGTTAGTCCGACCTGTAATTTGCCGGATGCTTGATTGATATCAGTGCTCACAAAACGATACCCAGATATTTCTGTGTGATGAATTGTCCGAAAGGCAGCATGAACAATCCGGCGATGGCGAGGTAAGGTCCAAATGGCATGGGGACGTTACGACCGCGTTTGGTGATGGTGATCAGGCCGATGCCGATGATCGCGCCAGCCAGTGAAGAAAACAAGATCGTGACCGGTAAAATCGTCCACCCATACCAGGCGCCGAGTGCGGCGAGTAATTTAAAGTCCCCGTAACCCATACCCTCTTTTCCGGTGACGAGTTTAAATATCCAATAAATGATCCACAATGTCGCGTACCCAAGCACTGCGCCGAACACCGCTGCCTCTAATGAGCAAAAAACGCCTTGCGAGTTAACCAGCAGGCCACACCACAACAAGGGTAAGGTCAAGTCATCGGGTAGCAACTGGGTATCAAAATCAATCAATGCCAACGCAATCAGGAAGTAGGCGAACACGAGACTCGCAAGTCCCGCGGAGCCTGTTCCAAAATGCCAGATCAGTCCAAAAGAAATTAGCGCAGTCAGCGCTTCAACCAGAGGATAGCGTGCCGATATGGGGGATTTGCAATTCGCGCAACGACCACGCAGCGCCAAATAGCTTACAACGGGAATGTTTTCGACAGCGCTAATCTGATGCCCACAGTGCGGGCAGGCAGAGCGTGGCACCATTAGGTTAAAAACATCCTGATGAGGTAAGTTCTGTCCGTTTTGTTCAGCAATGTAATTATCAAAATCACGTTGCATGACTTTAGGCAGGCGATAGATCACGACGTTTAAGAAGCTGCCGATTAACAATCCAAAAATGCCAGCGATGAAGCTTACTGGCAGGTTGTGGGGAAGCGCTGCATATAAACTGTCAAATATCATCCGACCACAGCACCGAGTTTGAAAATTGGCAGGTACATCGCGATAACAAGTGCACCAATAATTACACCCAAAAACACCATGATGAGAGGTTCCATCAGACTGGACATGTTGGCAACTGCTTCATCGACTTCTTCCTCATAGAAATCGGCCACTTTCCCTAACATGGCATCCAATGCGCCAGATTCTTCACCGATAGAGACCATCTGCGTCACCATATTGGGAAAAATTTGTGTATTTTGCATTGCTGCGGTCAGGCTGGTTCCTGAACTTACTTCATTTTGTATTTTGATGGTGGCGTCTAAAAATACGACATTACCGGCGGCACCGCCGACCGAATCCAGCGATTCAACCAAAGGCACGCCTGCTGCAAACATCGTCGCCAGCGTTCGGGTCCAGCGAGCGATCGTAGCCTTCAGTATGATTTGTCCAAATATTGGTGCTTTTAACAACGCCCTGTCCATGACGCGTTGAACCTCCAGCGAGCGTTTCCATGCCTGGAAAAAAAGGTAAAGGCCAGCAACTGGAACACCAAACACCAGGTACCAATATTTGACGCAAAAGTCTGAAATACCCATGACGATCAAAGTCGGCGCCGGCAAATTCGCGCCAAAGCTCGCAAATACATTTTTAAACGCGGGAACGACCCAAATCATGATGACCGAAGTAACGATAAATGCTACTGCAATAATTGACATTGGGTAGAACAAGGCGCCTTTGATTTTAGCTTTAATCGCGACGGTTTTTTCTTTGTAAATTGCCAGCCTGGTTAATAGATCTTCCAGGATACCCGCCTGTTCTCCGGCGCCGACGAGATTACAAAACAATGGGTCGAAATACAGTGGGAATTTACGGAACGCCTGGCTCAAGCTTGTGCCGGTTTCGACATCACTGCGTATGTCCAAAACCAATTTGGAAACAGAAGGATTGCTGTGACCCTTGCCGACAATATCAAACGACTGAAGCAATGGCACGCCAGCTTTCATCATGGTTGCCAGTTGGCGCGTAAATAAAGCGATGTCTTTTTCGGTGACTTTTTTCCCTGCACTAAAGGTTTTCTTTTTCACTTTAGTGACCAAAATACCTTGACGACGCAAAGTGGCACTGACAATCGCTTCGCCGCCAGCGCGCAATTCTCCGCGCACCGGTTTGCCGGCCTTATCTTTTCCTTCCCAGGTAAAGATAATTTCTTTCGCCGAGCCTGATCTATTCTGGGCAGTCGCCATAATTATTCCCTGAAAACTTTCGCAGTAGTGAGTATTGAGTTTATACGAGATCGCTATTCATTAGTACAGCCCAGAACCTCTTCCAGGCTGGTCAAGCCTTGCTTTACTTTCATCAGGCCGGACTCGCGCAGGGTCCTGATCCCTTCACTGCGAGCTTGATTTTCGATATCAAGTGATGAGCCATGAGCCAGAATGATACGTTCAATTTCCTCTGAAATCGGCATGATTTGATAAATACCTACGCGACCTTTGTAACCTGAACCACTGCAGCGCTCGCATCCGACCGGGCCATAGGGAGTCCACGTGCCGTCCAGCATAGATTCTTCAAATCCGGCATCTAACAATACCTGGTCCAAAATTTCTATCGGCTTTTTGCAGGTGCACAGGCGGCGTGTCAGGCGTTGCGCCGTAATTAAAATCACCGAAGAGGCAATGTTAAACGGCGCCACGCCCATATTCATCAAACGGGTGAGCGTTGACGGCGCATCATTGGTATGCAGGGTTGAGAAAACCATGTGACCAGTTTGTGCCGCTTTAATAGCAATGTCGGCGGTTTCCAGATCGCGAATTTCACCCACCATGATGACGTCAGGATCTTGACGTAAAAAGGATTTCAATGCGACCGGAAAGGTGAGTCCGGCACGGTCGTTGATATTGACCTGATTCACGCCAGGTAAATTGATCTCAGCCGGATCTTCAGCCGTTGAGATATTGATTCCCGGTTTGTTGATCACGTTAAGACAGGTGTAAAGCGAAACCGTTTTACCCGATCCGGTAGGCCCAGTCACCAGTACCATACCGTAAGGGCGCTGGATCGCGTCCATTAAAATTTTCTTTTGATCAGCGTCGTAGCCCAAGGCATCAATACCCATTTGCGCTTGCGATCCGTCCAATATCCGCATAACGACTTTTTCACCAAATAAGGTCGGTAGCGTGCTGATACGAAAATCGATGGCACGGGTCTGCGATATCAATAATTTCATGCGGCCATCTTGCGGCACGCGTTTTTCTGAAATGTCCAGACGCGCCAGTACCTTGATACGTGAAACCAGTTTGTCTTTGATTGCCAATGGGGGTTGAGCAATTTCCCGCAATTCGCCATCGACACGGAAACGAATCCGGTAGAATTTTTCAAATGGTTCGAAGTGCAAATCAGATGCGCCCATATTGATCGCATCTAACAAAATTTTATTTAAAAAACGAACGATAGGCGCATCATCAACCTCTGTAGTCGCCGCTTCGGCGGCGGTCGTGCCGGCGTCAGCTTCGCCAAAATCAATCTCCATGTCGTCGCCAATTAATTCATTCAGATTCTGTTCTGAAGTCTTGGACAGTTTATCGAGCAGGGCGACCAATAAATCATGTTGAACAATAATAGGTTCAACGATGAGCTCAGTCTGAAATTTAATTTGATCCAGCGCCTGAATGTTGGTGGGATCGGAAATAGCGATGGACACTTTATTGCCGCGTTTTGCCAGTGCAATAATCCGCTGCGCATGCATCAGTTTATGGTCGACAATTTTTTCAGGAAATGAGGTCGGATTAAATGCATCGATATCCATCATCGAATAGCCGAATGTTTCCGAACAGAACACTGCTAATTCACGTGATTTGATCAGACCACTTTGTATAAGCGCATCAATAAAGGCCACTTTTTCTATTTGTGTCTTTTTGATAATTGGGTCGATTTGCGCCATCGTGAGGCGATTTGCTTGCAACAACGCACGTGCCAAACCAGATATGGGATTTTGTGTTGCCGGATTTGTTATCACTTCAGCCATAGCTTCGCATTCCTGGAATAGTTTCTCTAAAGATGATGCATTGTGGAAGCTTAATTGTAAAGACTTGCCAGCCGTGTTGGTGCTGAAATGTTGATTTTTATTAACTAATGCATTCAGTTAATCTTGGTTTGTTTCATTTTTGCTGATAAATCTTGACGACTTTGATCGCCTGATTTTGAACCTGGATGATTTCTACCACGCAATTTCTTATCTTTAAGCTGACTTGCGCTTCAGGTATATCCTGCAATATCTCCAGCAAAAGGCCGTTCAGTGTTTTGGGGCCGTCTAGCGGAAAATCCAAATGCAGTCTCTTATTTATGTCTCGTAGCGTCGTGGTGCCTTCCAAAACACACTGACCCTGCTTATCCCAATTAAAAGCGTCCGCACGGGCATCTCCGGGTACCGAAGTCGTAAATTCTCCGATCATTTCTTCAATAATATCGTCCAGAGTAACCAGTCCTTGCACTTCGCCGTATTCATCAATAATGATGCCCAGGCGTTCGCGTTTTTCCTGGAAATACTGAAGCTGGGTAAACACGCCGGTGTCTTCGGGAATAAAGTAGGGCGGGGTTAGCAGGTCACGAAAATCCTGCGTAGTTAGTTTATCTTCCTGATTCAGTAGCGCGATTGCTTTTCTCACATGCAGTATGCCGATAATGCGATTGATTTCGCCTTCATACACCGGCAACTTATTGTGATAGCAGGTGGTGAGTTGGTGTTTGATCTGTTCTATAGGTACTGAAAAATCGAGCGCTTCAATCTGAGCGCGCGGCGTCATCACGTCTTCAACGGAAATACTCTCCAGATCGAATAAATTGAGCAAAATACTTTTGTGTTTTTGCGGGATGAAATTCCCGCCTTCCAATATCATGGAACGCAATTCTTCAGGAGATATGCGTGTGTCCTGGGCGGCATTTCCCGTCTTGATACGCAGTAATTTCAAGATGCTGCCGACAAACAGGTTGACGAACCAGGTCACCGGCAGACCAATTGTCATTAACGGTTTTAATACAAAACTGGCAGGCAAGGCAATGCGCTCCGGGTAGGTGGCGCCAATAATTTTCGGTGATATTTCTGCAAAAATGATCAGCAAAAACGCAACGACAGCAGTCGCAGCAGTGATCACAGTTTCGTTATTGCCAAAGCTGGAAATCGCAATCGCCGTGACCAAAGCAGTGGATAGTGCGTTGGTCAGCGTGTTGGCAATAAGAATGACGGCAAGTAGTTTTTCGACGCGGTCCAGTAACCAGACGGTCGTCATCGCATTTTTATTGCCGCGCTTGGCGAGGTGACGTAATCGATGCCGATTTGCTGCCATTAACGCAGTTTCGGTCATCGAGAAAAAAGCCGAACAAAGTATCAGTCCGGCCAGCGTTAACAATTGAACCCAGAGTGGAATAGTATTCACGATGGCTGTGGGTTGATAATGTTTTTCAGTAGGTTAGTCAGATAGTGTTTCAATGATTCCGATCGACCGAAAAATGCGCCAGCTGAATCAGGGCTTCTTTAAAGTCGGTCTCAGGCAGGCTGTGCAGAGCCTGTATTGCCTGAGCGCAGGCCTGTTGTGCCTGGGCGCGACTATATTCCAAGGCGCCCGAGGTAGTGATGGCTTCTAAAATTTCGTCGAATTTGCTGCTTTCGCCATTTTCTATGCATTCTCTTACTAAATTGCATTGATGCTCCGTGCCGTTGCGCATCAGATAGATTAACGGCAAAGTGGGCTTGCCTTCCCTGAGGTCATCCCCGACATTCTTGCCGATTTCTGTGGCATTACCTGAATAATCGAGCACGTCGTCAATGAGCTGAAATGATGTGCCCAGTGAGCGGCCATACTCGGCGGCGGCTTCAATTTCCGCAGCGCTAGCGCCTGCAACAAGAGCACCCAAACTGGTCGCTGCCTCAAACAGTTTGGCGGTCTTGGAGCGGATGACCTGCAAATAACGCTCCTCGGTGACATCAGGATCGTGCATGTTAAGTAGTTGCAGTACTTCACCTTCGGCGATAACGTTAGTCGCATTCGCTAAAATATCCATGACGCGCATATCCTGCAAACTCACCATCATCTGAAACGAGCGGGTGTACAAGAAATCGCCGACCAACACGGAAGCGGCGTTGCCAAACATGGCATTGGCGGTTTTTCTGCCACGCCGTAATGACGATTCGTCGACGACATCATCATGCAGCAGTGTCGCCGTATGTATGAACTCAATAATTGCGGCCAAGGTGTGGTGCGCCTCGCCATGATAGCCATGCGCCTTGGCAAACAAGATCGCCAGTGCGGGGCGTATGCGTTTTCCTCCGGCACTGATTATGTACTCACCGACTTGTTTAACTAAAGGAACATCAGACTGCAACTTGTTGCGTATCACTAAATCAGCGGCATCCATATCTGATGCAATGAACGAAGTGATAGCGTGTTGTGTTGGTGGGTTTGTAGTGGTGGACAAAATGGTGCCTGCAATAAGAATCCAAGATGGGCGAAATTATACGATGCTTACTTGCAGCGCATAAATCTTGGTTGAAAATTATTCAGTTAACGATGCTGTAAATTAGAATTGGTTGAGTTAGTTAAGCTAAATGCATTGAATTGAATATTAAAAAAACAATTTGCCAGGATGAAATTGATTAATTGGACTGTTGAGATAGTTAAATGCCAATTTCCGGAAAAGCTACTTGACAACTTCAGTCTTCTTTCTGATTAAATTTTGACTGTTAAATGAAGATTGTGTACAATCATGGGCTTCCTTAAATTTTTGTTGGTTCTTTCAAGAGCAGGCGAGGGTAGTAGGAATTTTTAAAAAATATTCACATTTTTGATGAGGTTTCATATGTACGCGGTCATAAAAACTGGTGGCAAACAATATAAAGTTGCTGCTGGCCAAAAACTTAAAATAGAACAGATACCAGCAGACATCGGATCCGAAATCACCATTGACCAAGTACTCGCAGTAGGCGAGGGAGATACTCTGAAAGTTGGAGCTCCATTGGTTGCAGGTGCTACGGTGATGGCTACGGTAGTGGCGCATGGACGCCATGACAAGGTAACAATTTTCAAGATGCGTCGTCGTAAGCATTACCAAAAGCATCAAGGCCATCGCCAAAATTATACCGAGTTGCACATCGTTTCTATTAACGGTTAATCAGCCTGTCAGTAGGCGATTAGCAGGCAAGTAGCAGCCAGGCAATCAACAGCTAGCAAACAAATTTTCAGAATAGTAAGGAGTCTTAAATGGCACACAAAAAAGGCGGCGGCACCACGCGTAACGGTCGTGATTCAGAGTCGAAACGACTCGGCGTAAAAGTTTACGGCGGTCAGGCAATCAATGCCGGCGGTATTATCATCCGTCAACGCGGTACTCGCGTTCATCCGGGTGAAAATGTCGGTATGGGTAAAGATCACACATTATTCGCATTGATTCCAGGCAAAGTTCAGTTTGTCATCAAAGGCGCACAACAGCATCAATACGCGACTATCGTTCCTGCAACTGTAGCGGCGTAACACGTATCAGGGTGATCGCAGAGTTAGCGTAACTAACATCTGCGTTCACTTGCAAGGCTGATCTCTTGTGGCTTATCCAATAAGTGCTTAGCCTTTGGCAATACAAAGGCTCTACCATTGGTAGAGCTTTTTTTATGGCATTTTTATAAATCACCGACTAAGGTGGATTTATAAAAGTGCCTTTTTTGATTTAGCAAAAGCAGTAAACCAGGCAGGTTGGAAGGAAATAGAACATGAAATTTATTGATGAAGCGCGCATTGAGGTCGTAGCTGGCGACGGTGGAAATGGTATTGCCTCATTTTGTCGTGAGAAATTTCGCCCATTTGGCGGGCCCGACGGCGGCGACGGCGGCAAAGGTGGCAGTATATTTGCCGTCGCCGACCGTAACATTAATACCCTGGTTGATTTCCGTTTTTCCAAGCTGCATATGGGGAAACGCGGCGAAAATGGCCGCGGTGCTGACTGCTACGGCAAAGGAGCTGACGATGTTTTTCTGCGCATGCCGGTCGGCACATTAATCTTTGACCGCAATACAGAAGAGCTGATAGCCGATTTGACTGAACATGGCCAAGAGGTTTTGCTGGCAAAAGGCGGCGATGGTGGCTGGGGCAATATCCATTTCAAAACTTCAACCAATCGCGCTCCACGCCAACATGGCAACGGCAAAGAAGGTGAACGTCGCGAATTACGTCTGGAATTGAAGGTGTTGGCTGATGTCGGACTGTTGGGAATGCCCAACGCCGGCAAGTCCACTTTTATTACTGCCGTTTCCAATGCGCGTCCAAAAATTGCAGATTATCCCTTTACTACCTTGCATCCGAATCTGGGTGTAGTCCGAGTCAGTCATGAAAAAAGTTTTGTGATTGCCGACATCCCGGGATTAATTGAAGGTGCGGCCGAAGGCGCAGGACTTGGACATCAATTTTTGCGCCACCTGCAGCGCACTGGATTGTTATTGCATATCATCGATTTCTCTCCCTTCGATGATGTTGATCCCGTCAAAGAAGCCAAAGCGCTGGCACAGGAATTACGCAAGTACGATGAGAGTTTGTTCGACAAACCGCGCTGGTTGGTTCTGAATAAACTGGACATGGTGCCTGAAGATGAGCGCAAGAAACGCGTTAAAGATTTCGTAAAGCGTCTTGCCTGGAAGGGGCCGGTATTTGAAATCTCCGCGTTGAACCGCGCAGGATGTGAAGATCTGGTGATGGCTATTTATTCGCATCTGGCCGAAAAGCGTACGCAGGAAATTCGATCGGAAGATTCGGCTATGGAAGTTTCTGCACATGGTGTGTTATCGATCGAGCCTGATGATCCACGGTTTAAAATCGTCGATTAAATAGGGCTTACCCCAAAAAAAATATAACGTTCGGTCATTTTCAAAAGAGATGAGCTACGGTGTTTTGTATGGCGCTCCAAAATGAGCCTCATACAAACTGAAATTCTATTTAAAATTACGCAATGTGATATTGATAAATAGGTTAACGGACATGACCACCGAGCTCCAATCAAGTAAGCGATTAATCATCAAAGTAGGCTCCTCACTAGTCACCAATGACGGGCGAGGCCTGGACCACGCCGCAATTCAGAACTGGGCTGCACAAATAGCCAGTCTGCGCGCAATGGGAAAAGAAGTGGTGCTGGTCAGTTCCGGCGCAATTGCCGAAGGTATGTTGCGACTGGGCTTTGCAAAACGTCCCACCGAAATCGATGAGCTACAGGCCTGCGCCGCTGTAGGTCAGATGGGCCTGGCGCAAATTTACGAAAGTAGTTTTCGCCAACATCAGCTCGGTACCGCCCAGGTTTTACTCACTCACGCCGATTTGGCGGATCGCGAACGCTATCTCAACGCACGTTCAACGCTGCGAACTTTGCTGCGCTTCGGTATTGTCCCCATCATCAATGAAAATGACACTGTGGTGACCGATGAAATCAAATTGGGTGATAACGACACCTTAGGTGCCCTGGTCGCCAATTTGATTGAAGCAGATGCGTTGATTATTCTTACCGATCAAACCGGATTATTCAGCGCCGATCCTCGTAAAAATCCTAGCGCCGAATTTATACATCATGCCTATGCGGGAGATCCCAAGCTGGAGATTATGGCCGGTGGTGCCGGCAGCAGCATAGGTCGCGGTGGAATGCTGACCAAAATTCTGGCTGCAAAACGGGCCGCCAAATCCGGTGCGCATACTGTCATTGCCTGGGGCCGCGAGAAAAACGTATTAACCCGGCTATTGCAAGGTGAACTAATCGGCACACATCTGGTTGCTCAGACAGAGCCTATAGCCGCGCGCAAACAGTGGCTGCAAGACCATTTGCAAACGACAGGGCAATTTGTGCTCGATGATGGCGCAGCAGCCAAGTTGGTCAATGAAGGAAAATCGTTGTTACCGATCGGTGTCGTCGAAGTGCGTGGCGAATTTGGACGGGGTACGGCGATCACCTGTCTGAATCAGGCGGGCATCGCGATTGCCCGAGGTTTAACCAACTACTCAAGCAGCGATGCGCGGCGCATCATACGTCACCCCTCATCGGAAATCGCGAGCATTCTTGGTTTTATTGAGGAATCCGAATTGATCCACAGAGATAATCTCGTCCTGCTAACCTAGGCATTAATATTTCGCAGGATCATCCATGGCTTTTTGGGATTCGATGCGCTTGATGATGCTGGGCACCTTGCCTACAACGCTGGCGACAGAGCAGAAATAGCCGTTAGCCAAAGCGGCATGCTGGATATTTACACCCTGTACGTAAATGGCGCTCCACTCTGGAGAGCGTGTCAGCGACCAACCCCCATCGCTGCGACCAATTGCATAAATGATTTTTTGACGATTACTGCAGCGTATTCCTTCGTAACTCACGTTGAGCGCACCTTGTTTGCTGAGCGCTTTCAGGGTGTAGCGAACTTCCGCGTCTGGTCCGGGAATAATGCTGATTGAGTCTGGATCAATCGAAAAATCTATCTGCCCGCTTGAATAAAAATCAAGGTAACGTTTTGCGGCAGCGGGCAAAACGACAGGGGTAGAGTCCACTTTTGCTACCGGCTTATCGTCTGTCGGATTTTCTTCAGCCCCGATAGCAAGACATGCAGACAGGCACACAACTGAGCACGCCAATGAGCTAATAACGGTAAGGGTAAATTTCATCAGTTTTTTGATGCTTTCTTTTATTCATCAGGTTTATGCGATTGCTCAATGATTTCAATAACCACTTCGGTCTTGACTTCAACCTTTTCAGACTGATGTGATGACTGCTGCTGTCGCAAATAGCGTCCGGTGCTTTTGTTTTTGGTCCGTTCAGGGCGTGACAAAAAGCGTGACAATTCCTGCAATGCCAATTGATACACTTCTCGTTTGAATTCAATCACCATATCGAGCGGTACCCAATAGTCGTGCCAGCGCCAGGCGTCGAATTCGGGATGATTGGAAGCGCGTAAATTCACATCGCAGTCCCGGCCCGTCATTCTTAACAAAAACCAGATCTGTTTCTGTCCGCGATAATGACCGCGAATATCGCGTTTAATAAAATGATCCGGCACTTCATAGCGCAGCCAGTCGCGCGTGCGACCGATGACTTTGACGTGCTGTGGTAATAATCCGGTTTCCTCTTCCAACTCACGAAACATCGCCTGTTCGGGAGTCTCACCGTATTTAATGCCTCCTTGCGGAAATTGCCAGGAGTGTTCGCGCACCCGTTTGCCCCACCATACTTCGTTCGTAGGGTTGAGCAGAATGATGCCTACGTTCGGCCGAAAGCCTTCACGATCAAGCATGATGTCCTCAAAACTTTCTGCGGCACGTGCACAAAACCAAAGTAAACCAATATAAATCTCTCAAAACCGCCGTTTTGGTTCGAGTTCGGATCAAAAATCAATAAACAATGGGTGCATACGCCAACTAATCCTTTAAAATTGAGTTGATTATAACCTCCCCTTTTTAAAAAGAACTCATAGTTATGCGCGCAACCCGATTTTTTATTTCAACCCTAAAAGAAGCCCCCGCTGATGCGGAAATTGTTAGTCATAAATTAATGATGCGAGCCGGCCTGATTAAACGTCTTGGCTCTGGAATTTACAACTACATGCCGATGGGATTGCGCGTAATTCGTAAAGTCGAAGCCATCGTACGTGAAGAAATGAACCGCGCCGGTGCGATTGAAATGTTGATGCCAATTATTCAACCAGCCGAACTGTGGCAAGAAACCGGACGCTGGGAAAAATACGGTGCCGAATTATTAAGAATTAAAGATCGCCATGGCCGCGACTTTATTGTTCAACCGACTTCGGAAGAAGTGATAACCGATGTGGCACGTTCGGATATCAAATCCTACCGTCAGCTGCCGCTCAATTTCTATCACATACAAACCAAATTTCGCGATGAGCGCCGTCCTCGCTTCGGTCTGATGCGTGGCCGCGAATTCACCATGAAAGACGCTTATTCGTTTGACCGCGATGTCGCGGCCATGCAAAAGTCGTACAAAATCATGTTTGATGCTTACGTGCGAATTTTTCAGCGTTTCGGTTTGCAGTTTCGTGCAGTGGCTGCCGATAACGGATCGATAGGCGGTACCGGCTCTCATGAATTTCACGTTATCGCCGATACCGGTGAAGATGCATTGGTTTACTGCCCCACTTCGGATTACGCCGCCAACATGGAGGCGGCGGAAGCGCTACCTCTACTAACCGAGCGTGCAGCGCCGAAACAGCCGTGCACCAAGGTTGCGACGCCGGAGATGAGCAAATGCGAGCAAGTGGCAGAGTTGCTGAATATCCCATTGCAGCAAACCGTGAAGTCACTGGTATTGGCAGTTGATGCCAGCGCGGACGGTACAGTTAAAAAACAAATCTGGCTGCTGATCCTGCGCGGCGACCACGAAATGAATGAGATCAAGGTCGGCAAAATCGCGGGACTGCAAACATCACGCATGGCGACAGAAGCCGAAATCGTTGAAACGTTTGGCTGTGTGCCAGGTTATCTGGGGCCGATAGCGACCAAACTGCCAGTCAATCTGGTGATAGATCGTACCGTTGCCATGATGAGTGATTTTGTCTGTGGTGCGAACGAGGCCGGCTATCACCTGACAGGTGTGAACTGGGAGCGTGATCTGCCCCTGCCGCTGGTTGCTGACATACGCAACGTGCAGGCTGGTGACCCGTCTCCGGACGGCAAAGGTGTGCTGGCGATTCAGCGCGGCATCGAGGTTGGCCACGTTTTTCAATTGGGCACCTCGTATTCTGAATCCATGAAAGCCACCTATCTGGATGAGAACGGCAAACCACAGCTACTGCAAATGGGCTGCTACGGTATCGGTATAACCAGAATTCTTGGCGCGGCGATAGAACAGAATTTTGATGATAAAGGCATAGTCTGGCCAACAGCACTGGCACCGTTCTCTGTAGTGTTATGTCCGATGGGATATGACCGCAGCGAGCAGGTCAAAGCGGAAACAGAGAATCTGTATACCGCGCTGCAGGCGGCTGGCATGGACGTGATTCTGGATGACCGTGGCGAACGTCCCGGTGCGATGTTCGCCGATTGGGAATTAATCGGTGTTCCACATCGTATCGTGATTGGTGAGCGCGGGCTGAAAGACGGCAAGCTGGAATACCAGGGGCGCCGTGACGCTGCCGCAACGGCAGTATCCGTCGCCGATATGGTGAATTTTATTCAGGAAAAGTTAGCAGCGTCGTGAAGCCATTTCTCAATAAATTCAGATTAATCGTAATTTGCCTGGCTCTTTTAGTCGCTTGTCCGGCAATTGCGGGCAATCAAAAAGAAGAAGCATTGGCAGATTCGGTGCGTCTGGCATTGACCAAGGCCGTCACCGACGGTCGACCACCGACCCGCAGCTTTGCCTCTGTTGACGACAGGCTGATTTATTTGCAGTGGCTGGGTGAGATGTCGCAACGCCTGAAGAAAAAAATTCCCGATAATTTTACGCGCATCGAATTTCTGGAAACAGTCTCGTATGAAGCTACCCGAGCCGGCTTGGACCCGGCACTGGTATTGGGTTTAATCCAAGTTGAATCGGCTTTTCGGAAATATGCCACATCGATAGTCGGCGCGCGCGGTTTGATGCAGGTGATGCCGTTCTGGTCGCGCGTAATCGGTGACAACGACCCGCAAAAGCTATTCAATATGACGACGAATTTGCGTTACGGTTGTTCCATTTTGCGTATGTATCTCGATATGGAAGGTGGGAATTTATTTATGACCCTGGGTCGGTATAACGGTAGCCGTGGCCAGGCAGATTATCCCAACATGGTATTGGCGGCTACGAAAAAGTGGGAATACAATCCGCCGGCAGCGCAGGTCGCGCATCGATAATGGTGTGACAAAAGCGCTGTCACGAAAACAAAAACGCCCGCGCGATGCGGGCGTTTTTGTTTAGGGCCGTGCCCCAAGGATTAAGACAAATGAGCTGAAATCAGTTTTGTCATTTCAAACATGGATACCTGTTTTTTACCACCAAACACAGCAACCAATTTTGCATCGCCATTGATCATGCGTTTGTTTGCTTCGTCTTGCAGTTTGTGTTTCTTGATGTATTCCCAGATTTTCTTAGTCACTTCAGTACGTGGCAATGGTGCTGCGCCAATTACTGCTGCTAAGGATGCAGAGAGATTCATCGGTTTCATGAAAGCGGTATTTGCTTTTTTGACTGCTGGTGCTTTAACTGCTTTCACTGGTTTAGCTGCTTTAGCCGGTGCTGCTTTTTTAGCTGGAGCTGCTTTTGCTGGTGCTGCTTTTTTAGCCGCTGCTACTGGCTTCTTAACCGCTGCTTTTGCAACTGGTTTTTTAGCCGCTGGCTTTTTCGCTGCGGCTGCTGGTTTTTTGGCTGTTGCCATTGTTAAGCCTCCTTGAGAAGATTAAAAATCTGGTTAAATTACGCGAGAAAAATTACCACACGTCACGCACTGCTTATAGTGGTGTGGATTTATTTGCTATGCAAGCATTTTTTAATATTTTTGTGCGTATTTTTCATCGATTCTTGATGGATGCCGTATTTATGCTGAAAAAATATGCAGCTCCCTAGGAGAATCAGCGAAAAAGCAGATTTATCGGTTAGGCAGCATGCCCTTCATACTGCGCATCATTTTCATCATGCCGCCGCCTTTAAGTTTCTTCATCATCGCCTGCATTTGTTCGAATTGCGCCAGCATACGATTCACTTCCTGGATCTGAACGCCCGCACCGGTGGCGATACGGCGCTTGCGCGAGGCTTTAATCAGATCAGGTTTGGCGCGCTCGAGCGGCGTCATTGAATTGATCATGCCTTCCATGCGTCGCACCTGTTTTTCCGCCATACCCATATTGGCGCCGCTCGCCGCCTGCTGCATTTGTGCCGGCAGTTTGTCGAGCAGGGCAGACATGCCGCCCATTTTTTTCATCTGCGAAATTTGCGCCTTGAAGTCGTTCAGGTCAAACTTGCCGCCGCTTTTTACTTTGTTGGCCAGATCTTGCGCAGCCGAGACGTCCATATTTTTTTGCGCTTCGGCGACCAGTGCCAGAATGTCGCCCATCCCCAAAATGCGATTGGCCATGCGACCGGCGTCAAACGCTTCCAGGCCATCCATTTTTTCTGAGACACCAGAAAATTTAATCGGCACGCCGGTAATGTGTCGCACCGACAGTGCAGCACCGCCGCGTGAATCGCCGTCTAATTTGGTCAGGATAATTCCGGTCAGCGGCAGCGCATCATGGAAGGCGCGCGCGCTGTTGACTGCATCCTGACCCACCATGGCGTCAACCACAAACAAGGTTTCTATCGGTTTGACGGCTGCATGTACCGCAGCGATTTCTTCCATCATGGCCGCATCGATACCGAGTCGTCCGGCCGTATCAATAATTAAGACATCGTGATGGTGTTTTTTTGCGAAATCCAATGCCGCCAAAGCGATCGCTACCGGTTTGTCGCTGGTTTCAGTCGGAAAAAAATCCGCGCCGACCTGCTCGGTGACGCTTTTTAACTGCGCGATTGCGGCGGGCCGATATACGTCGGCAGAAACCGTCAAGACCTTTTTCTTTTGCGTTTCACGTAAAAATTTGGCCAGCTTACCCACCGAAGTCGTTTTACCCACCCCTTGCAAACCCGCCATTAAAATGATCGCAGGAGGCTGGGTCGCGAAATTCAGTTGCGACGCGCTCGCACCCAGATCCGCGCCCATTAATGCTGCCAACTCGCGTTGTACGACGCCGACCAAAGCCTGACCGGGCGTGAGTGAAGAAATCACGTCTTCTCCCAGCGCTTTTTCTTTGACCCTGGCGATGAATTCGCGCACGGCCGGCAGCGCAACGTCGGCTTCCAATAAAGCCAATCTGACCTCACGCAGCATTTCTGCAGTGTTGGCTTCAGTCAGGCGCGCTTCACCGCGCATGGTTTTGACGACCTTGGCTAGTCGCTGGGTGAGATTATCTAACATGGGAATGGGCTTCTATAGATGGTGGAGGCAAACTGCAAAGTCGCATTTTACCTGATGGTGGGTGCTCATGCGCAGGACAATTCCGGGCGGCGCGCATGCGGCATTATAAAAAAACCAACCTGACATTGAAGTTGAATTGATCAAGAATCGATCGAGAAGTTATGCCTGATCAAACGCGGCTATTTTTTGAATCGAACCAAAACACAGATAAATCATTGCCAGAACAATTAGGTTGTGGTTTCATTCATGCCGCCACACATGGTGTAAACTGAATCTATGCAAACCTATCTGACCATCGCCGCGGCGATACTTTACGCAAGCTGCCTGTTCCTGCCCGCGCGCGGCCGCCGGCTGATTTCATTCGTCATCGTGCTGGGCTGGTGCATACACGGCACAGCGTTGTGGTTGGAAATCAGCTCGCCAGTCGGTATCCGGCTTGGCTTTGCGATGATGTTATCTAGCGCCTTATGGGTTTCGGTGATGGCGTATTGGCTGGAAAATTGGCAGTTGCCGCTGGATGGATTACGATTTCTGGTTCTGCCGGGTGCCGCCGTTCAGGTGCTGTTGCCACTTTTCTTCCCGGGCCAGTTGATCTCCATCGCCGGTAAATCAATGTGGTTCCCATGGCACATTGCGATCGCGCTATTAGCGTACAGCACACTGACGATAGCTGCCTTCCACGCCGTGTTGATGGCCATGCAGGAAGCCCGGTTAAAGAATCGCAGCGCGCTGGTTTCATCCGGCTGGTTGGCCGCCGTACTGGAACGTTTGCCACCTTTACTACTGATGGAGCGAATTTTATTCAGACTGGTTTTTATCGGTTTTATTCTGCTGACCCTGACCGTAGTTTCCGGCGTGGTTTTTTCAGAAGATATTTTTGGTGTGGTGTTCAAATGGGACCATAAAACGGTTTTCACGCTGTTGTCATGGGTGTTATTCGGGACGTTATTGGGTGGCAGGAAGTGGCGCGGCTGGCGCGGAAAAACGGCGCTCAGCCTGACACTGACCGGTTTTACGACGTTGCTGCTGGCTTACGTCGGAAGTCGTTTTGTATTTGAAGTTATTTTGCATCGGAGTTTTTTATGAGGTTGCTGTTCTGGTTGCTGTTGGCCGTGATCGTTTATTTCGCAATACGCAGCAGAGCGCGCAGCATGCAGCAAAACTTGCGCAGGTCAGCAGAGTTCCAGGCCCAGGCTGCGATGCGACAGGCAGGGGGGCAACAGGCAACGCAGGCAGCATCGCAACCCGTAGCGCCGGCAGAAAAAATGGTCGAATGTTCCCATTGCCATGTTTACCTGCCCACTTCAGAAGCCATTCAAAGCCCACCTCAACTGGCGCCCACATCTGAGCGGCAATTTTTCTGCTGCGAAGAGCACTTGCGCTTGCATTCAACCGCCGCAACTACTTCCAACCAACAAGCGAATGACTAGCAGTAACGCGCAAAATCCCAATGAGACGCTGTGGCGCTCGTTAAAAACGCTGTGCGTTACCAGGGTTTTAATCGCACTGATTCTGTTTAGTCTGTTGGGTTTTCATAACAGCAAACTCATCTGGTCCATAGCACCGCATACTTACAGAACCATTTGCCTGGTTTATTTGCTTGGTGCAGTTGGGTTTGTCATTCTGCAAATGCAACTCAAGCAGTATTTTTTATGGCAACTGAGCGAGCAGGTGACTTTCGACGTTGTCATCATCTCGGTGTTATTTTTCTTCTCAGGTGGCATTAACGGCAGCGTGGTGATTTTGTATCTGTTCCCGCTGGCCAGTTGTGCAATTTTGGCTCCGCTGATTTGGGCATTATTCCTCGCTTCATTGGTTGCCATTTATCTGATTCTGCTTAGCTCGTTCCAGGAATTTGTCGCAGGATCGGAGATCGCCATTTCCGGCGCAGGTCTCTATGGCGCGGTATTTCTGGCGATGGTGTATATCGTGAACCGATTGGCCAATCGCCTGATTCGGCAAGAAGAAATCGCCATACACCACGAAAAAAATCTGCACGTCCAGCAAGAGATTAATAAATTGGTGGTGGCCGATATGGGTGACGGCATTATAGTCGTCGACGCTTCAAGCCTGGTCTATTCCAGTAACCCCGCTACCCAACGCATGTTGGGAATATCGCGTTATTTGGAGCTGACCAAGTTAAGTGACGTACCGAGTTTGCAGCCTATTGCGGATGCTTTCTTTGCCTGGCTCAATCACGTACCTGATATAGAACACGGGTGGGCAGATACCATCGCTTTCGCCGCCTTGAATGTCAATATTGACGCCGCGCAAAGCGGATCTGTTATGGTGAAAGGAATACGGCACGATGTTGTGACGCATTTAAAGCTCAGATTCGTCAATGTTGGCGGTGAGTCTGATGCCGCCGACAGGCGTTTCATTATATTTTTGCAAGACGCTTCAGAAATTGAAAATCAGGCGCAGCAGCTCAAACTGGCTTCGATGGGGCGGCTAACCGCCAGTATTGCGCACGAAGTGAGAAATCCGCTTTCATCAATTTCATATGCTGCTGCCTTGCTGGGTGAATCGGATCTGAGCCCGGCGCAGGGTACCCGTTTGGTGAAAATCGTCAACGACAATGTGGTTCGTCTGAATCAGCTGATTGAAGATATTTTGCGCCTGTCGCGTAAGGCCCAAATCGATGTTGAGCCATTTTTGTTAAAGCCCGCGCTGCAGGAGATTTTGCAGGAATTTCAAGAAACGCATGAGCTAAATGCGAACTCAGCGTTGAGTTCGATTTCGGGGATAAAAGCGGGTGTAGTGCAATTAACCGCGCCTGATGGACTGATGATACGATTTGACCCGCTGCATTTGCGTGAGGTCGTGGTTAACCTGCTAACCAACGCAATTCGTTACGCCAGTGGCAGTCCCGGTAGCATACAGTTATTTGTGGTCGCCGATCTGGATGATCAACTAGAATTGCATGTGCAGGATGACGGGCCGGGGATAACTGCCGATGTGCGTGCGCATCTGTTTGAGCCGTTCTATACGACATCAAGTCGTGGAACCGGACTCGGTCTTTATATGGCGCGTGAACTCTGTTTGAATAACGGGGCCTTGCTTGATTATGAATATCGCATCAGGGAAAAAGATGCGAACCATGACTACTCCACGGCACATGGACGTTTTGTGATCACGTTTGTCAAACCAAAATAGTTAGGTATACAACCTGGGTATGAATCAGAATAAAACTAGCTCCGCGACCGGCATCCCTCGCATTCTTGTGGTGGACGATGAAGCGCATATCCGCGAACTGCTGGAAATAACGCTGATCAAGATGGGTATGGATGTGGATAGCGCGGAAAATCTCGCCATAGCCAGACACTATTTCAGCCAGAACACCTACTCGCTGGTGCTCACCGATATGCGATTGCCGGACGGCCTGGGTCTGGAATTGGTCGAAGAGGTCGCGAAAAGTAATAAAAATACCCCGATCGCCGTCATCACCGCTTTTGGCAGTACCGATAACGCTGTCATCGCGTTGAAAGCGGGCGCATTCGATTACGTGTCCAAACCGGTAGCACTGGACCAGCTTAGAAAACTGGTGAACTCCGCCCTGCAGGTCAATACCAACAAACCGGTAGCCAATCAATTGGTGACAGGCGCTTCACGCCTGCTGGGCCAATCAGCGGCGATGCAGGACTTGCGCATTCAACTTGGGCGTTTGGCGCGCAGCATGGCGCCGGTGTCGATCTGGGGTGAATCAGGTAGCGGCAAAGAATTGGCTGCGCGTGAAATCCATGCGCAAAGCCCCCGCGCCAATAAGCCGTTTATCGCCGTCAATTGCGGCGCGATTCCGGAAGCGCTGATGGAAGCCGAATTTTTCGGATATCGCAAAGGTGCGTTTACCGGCGCAACCGAAGAGCGCGACGGATTTTTTCAGGCTGCCAACGGCGGCACATTGATGCTGGATGAAGTGGCTGACCTGCCGCTGGCCATGCAGGTCAAGCTGTTGCGCGCAATTCAGGAGCGCGCGGTGCGCAAGATAGGGGCAACCTCAGAAGAAGCGGCCGACGTACGTATTATTAGCGCCACCCATCAAAATCTCGAGGAGTGCGTCGAAAATAAACGCTTCCGCCAGGATCTGTATTACCGCCTGAACGTGATTGAGCTGAAATTGCCGGCTCTGCGCGAACGCCGCGACGATATTGAATTGCTGTCTGCCGGGATACTGCGTCGCTTATCCGGCAGAGAGGTCGCATTAGCTCCGGATGCCCTGGCTGCATTGCAGAGTTATGACTTCCCCGGGAATGTCCGTGAGCTGGAAAATATTCTGGAGCGCGCGCTGGCGTTTGCCAATGACGGGATTGTGGAAATGGCCGATCTGGCGTTGAAGCCGGGCAAAGCGTCTGCTTCGTCATCTGCACACACAGGCAAGGAAGTTGCCGTCACCATTTTGGACGAACAAAATTTTGTGACTGAGCGGGCATCGAGTCAGGCGACCGCGAGAGAACCGCTGCCTATGCCAGACCAGCAGCACATTGAGCGGAACCTAAAAGCGGCCACCCCGTCGGGCCATGCACCTGCCGCTGCACCAGATGTACCGGTACCAGCAGTAGCGACATCGCCAGACCGACCTCCCGCAGATACTTATGCCGATTTACCCAAATCGCTGCCGGCCTATCTGGAACAGGTTGAACGGGACATTATTTTGCGCGCATTACAGAAGACGCGTTATAACAAAACTCAGGCGGCAGAACTGCTGGGAGTCAGCTTCAGGCAGCTGCGTTATCAAATTCAAAAATTGAAAATTGACGAATCAGAATGAGCACGCCCACATCGGCAGCGCTAGTTAACGGTTGGCTTACTTCTGCCAGACACCTGCCGTCCCCCAATGCTGATGCGCGGCCGGCCGACTGCGTGCCGGAACTGCTGGTAATCCACGCGATCAGTTTGCCGGTCGGGCAGTTTACCTCCGACACTGCCCATCCCTATGTCGCTGATTTATTTTTAAATCAGCTCGACACTGCAGCTCATCCAGATTTTGAGCAATTGCGCGGCGTACGCGTGTCGGCACATTTTTTTATTCAGCGCGACGGCAGCCTGATTCAGTTTGTCGCAACCGATCAGCGCGCCTGGCATGCCGGGGTTTCCGAGTTTATGGGGCGCCCTCGTTGCAACGATTTTTCGATAGGCGTGGAACTGGAAGGAAGTGACTTCGTGCCGTTCGAGCCGGCTCAATACGATAGCTTGATTCGATTGACAGCCAGTCTGGTCCAACATTGTCCGATACATCACATCGTCGGACATCAAGATATCGCACCGACCAGAAAAACTGATCCGGGTCCTTTTTTTGACTGGGCGATGTTTCAGAATTTACTCCATCTTCACTTTCCGTTAGTGCTCGCTAACGCCGCGATACGCGTTCACACAGCGCGTTAAAAAAGTCAACGCCACAGCTCTAAGATTGACGACAAATTCAAAAAAAAATAATTAAAAAAGCGATTGCATATCGCCACTCATGGCACTAGAATTAGTCGAAATTATGGAGTGACTTACTAGATGTAGTGTTTTTTTGGGCTGTTTGAGAAAAATACTCCTGCCGTAAAAGGGAAAGTTTTACGGTGATCGCCACATAATTTGGCTTATAAATCAACCTAGTAGCGCATATCAGTAGTGGTGCACCCGTGGCCTTAAGTATTTCAATTTAATCCAATATTAAGACCGCATCGACACCGCTGTAACACTGCATTCAGTAAGTACATCACTATCTAAAATTAACAAAAATTCGAATGTCACATTCCCCTGTGACATTTTTCAACACTATGACTCTGGAGGCGAAATGCACTCTTCAACTGAACAATCGACATCATCCAATCTTATTCCAACACCAGCTGCACCGGTAGGAATCAATCCTTTAGAGCCGTCACAATCCTATACTGAATATCGCATCATCCGCCGTAACGGCGCGGTGGTCAGTTTCGAGCCATCAAAAATCGCGATCGCGATGACCAAGGCATTTTTAGCGGTGAGCGGCGGACAGGGTGCAGCTTCTGCACGTGTTCGTGAGCTGGTCGAGCAGTTAACCGCCAGCGTGGTGCGCGCCCTGTTGCGTCGCCAGCCGACCGGCGGAACTTTCCATATCGAAGATGTGCAGGACCAGGTTGAACTGGCGATGATGCGTTCCGGCGAACACGATGCGGCGCGCTCTTATGTGCTGTATCGCGCCAAGCGCATGGAAGAACGTCGCGTTCAACACGAATCCGCTCATCCGGAAAAACACGATGCTGATCAGTTGCAGGTTCTGGTCAACGGGAAAAGCCAGCCATTGGATGTGCAGCAGGTGCGCAATCTGATCAGCGCAGCATGCGTCGGATTGAATGAGCTGGTAGATGCGGAAGCGATCCTGACCGAGACCTTGAAAAATTTATATCACAACGTACCGGTGGAAGAATTATATAAATCGGCCATCCTGGCAGCGCGCGCGATGATGGAAAAAGAACCGGCCTACAGCCAGGTTACTGCCCGTCTGCTGTTGCATACGATACGTTGCGAAGTGTTTGGCGCTGAAGTGTCGCAACAGAATGCCGCTGCAGGTTATGTCAGCTACTTCCCTGAATTTATTCAAAAGGGTATCAAGGCAGAACTGTTAGATGCGCGTCTGGCTGAATATGATCTGGCGACATTGAGCAAAGCTCTGGTTGCTGACCGCGATTTACAGTTCGGTTATCTGGGCCTGCAAACTTTATACGACCGTTATTTCCTGCATATCGAAGGCAGCCATATCGAAATGCCGCAGGTTTTCTTCATGCGCGTGGCCATGGGCCTGGCGTTAAATGAACAAGACCGTACCGCGCGCGCCATCGAATTCTATAACCTGCTGTCCAGCTTTGACTTCATGAGCTCAACGCCAACCCTGTTTAATTCGGGCACCTTGCGTTCACAACTCTCTTCTTGTTATTTGACTACGGTGTCGGATGACCTTGAAGGTATCTATGAAGCCATCAAGGAAAATGCTCTGTTGGCGAAATACGCCGGCGGTTTGGGTAACGACTGGACGCCGGTGCGTTCGCTCGGTGCGCATATCAAAGGAACCAACGGTAAATCACAGGGCGTGGTGCCGTTCCTGAAAGTCGTCAACGACACCGCCGTGGCGGTGAATCAGGGTGGCAAACGTAAAGGCGCGGTGTGCGCCTACCTGGAAACCTGGCACATGGACGTGGAAGAATTCTTTGAACTGCGTAAAAACACCGGTGACGATCGCCGCCGCACGCATGACATGAATACCGCCAACTGGATTCCCGATCTGTTTATGAAACGGGTCATGGAAAAAGGCGAATGGACGTTATTCTCGCCATCCGATGTCACCGATCTGCACGACAAGTTTGGCAAGGCATTTGAAACCGCCTATGTCGGCTATGAAGCCAAAGCGGCACGCGGGGAAATCAAAACCTTCAAAAAAGTACAGGCGCTGGATCTGTGGCGCAAAATGCTGTCGATGCTGTTTGAAACCGGTCATCCATGGATTACCTTCAAAGATCCTTGCAATATCCGCTCGCCGCAACAGCATGTCGGCGTCGTGCATTCGTCGAATCTGTGTACCGAGATCACCTTGAATACCAATGAAACAGAAATCGCAGTATGTAATTTGGGCTCCGTGAACCTGCCGGCCCATATGAAAGACGGCAAGCTGGATCACGTGAAATTGCAAAAAACCGTCAGCACCGCGATGCGCATGCTCGATAACGTCATCGACATCAATTATTACGCGGTCAAAAAAGCACGCGAGTCCAATCTGAAGCACCGTCCGGTCGGCATGGGCATTATGGGTTTCCAGGACTGTCTCCACATGATCCGTACTTCATACGCGTCGCAAGAGGCCGTGGAGTTTGCCGATACCTCGATGGAAGCCGTCTGCTACTACGCCTATCTGGCGTCGACAGAACTGGCCGAAGAACGCGGGACTTACAGTTCGTACCGTGGTTCTTTGTGGGATCGCGGCATCCTGCCGCAAGACAGCCTGAAGCTGCTGGCCGAAGAGCGCGGCGGGTATCTGGAAGTCGACACCAGCGAAACCATGGACTGGAGCGTGGTGCGTAACCGCATCAAACAATTCGGTATGCGTAACTCCAACTGCGTGGCGATCGCTCCGACTGCGACGATCTCGAACATCATTAACGTCTCGGCCTGTATCGAGCCGACTTACCAGAACCTGTACGTGAAATCCAACCTGTCCGGCGAATTCACCGAAATCAATGAATACCTGGTGCGTGATCTGAAAAATCGCGGCATGTGGGATGAGGTGATGATCTCGGATCTGAAATACTTCGACGGCAGTCTGGCCAAGATAGATCGCATCCCGGCCGACCTGCGCGCCCTGTATGCAACCGCATTTGAAGTGGACACGATCTGGACTATCGAAGCGGCTTCGCGTCGTCAGAAATGGATAGATCAGGCGCAGTCGCTGAACATTTATATGGCTGGCGCATCCGGTAAAAAATTGGATGAAACGTATAAAGCGGCATGGTTGCGTGGCTTAAAAACCACATACTATCTGCGCACCATAGGCGCAACGCACACCGAAAAATCAACCTCAAAAACCGGCGCATTAAATGCGGTGGCAGTCGATGGCGCGCAAGGTTCGATGATGAGCTCGGCTGGTACGGCAACCGCCTACACAGGCATCAGCAGCACCGACGCCACGCCCCAAACCGACGGCCCGGCCTGCATGCTGCGACCTGGCGATGCCGGGTTTGAAGAGTGCGAAGCCTGCCAATAATAATTTTAAAAGGATATAAAAATGCTCTCATGGGATGATGAAGTAACCGAGTCTGGCAGCGCCAATCTGGCGCCGAATGTGGTCGCAAATTTTGCGCAGCCGGCCCTGATGGAACGCGCACCGGAACCGGTGTTTGCGCCGGTCGCGGCACCGAACAAAAATGACGTGGCTCCTGCTGCAGAACAGATAGCCCGCCGCGTCAATGCGGCTGACAAGCGCATCATTAACGGCGCCACCGACGTCAATCAGTTGGTGCCGTTCAAGTACAAATGGGCCTGGGACAAATATCTGGCCGGTTGCGCAAACCACTGGATGCCGCAAGAGATCAATATGCAGCGCGATATCGAACTCTGGAAAAATCCTAACGGCCTAACGCCGGACGAACGACGTCTGGTAGTGCGCAACCTGGGATTCTTTGTGACTGCCGATTCGCTGGCTGCCAACAATATTGTGCTGGGAACCTACCGCCACATCACGGCACCTGAATGCCGCCAGTACCTGTTGCGCCAGGCTTTTGAAGAAGCGATCCATACTCACGCCTATCAATATATTGTCGAATCATTAGGGCTGGATGAGGGTGAAGTATTCAATGCGTACCATGAAGTCGCCTCGATCCGCGACAAGGACGAGTTCCTGATTCCGTTCATCGACGCACTGACCAACCCTGAATTCAAAACCGGCACACCGGAAAATGACCAGACCTTGCTCAAGTCGCTGATCGTGTTTGCCTGCCTGATGGAAGGCCTGTTCTTCTATGTAGGCTTTACTCAGATTCTGGCGCTGGGCCGCCAGAATAAAATGATGGGCGCGGCGGAGCAGTACCAATACATACTGCGTGACGAGTCGATGCACTGCAATTTCGGGATCGATTTAATCAACACAATCAAAATGGAAAACCCACATTTGTGGACGCCGGAATTCCGCGAAGAGATCAAAGCGTTGTTTTTACATGCAGTCGAGTTGGAGTACCGCTACGCCGAAGATACGATGCCGCGCGGAGTACTCGGACTGAACGCGCCGATGTTCAAAGGGTACTTGCGCTTCATCGCAAATCGACGTTCGCAGCAGATCGGACTGGACGCACTTTTCCCTAATGAAGAGAACCCTTTCCCTTGGATGAGCGAGATGATCGACCTGAAAAAGGAGCGTAACTTTTTTGAAACGCGCGTCATCGAATATCAAACTGGCGGCGCACTAAGTTGGGAATAATTTGAATTAAAAATGCGGAAGAAAATCGGTGAAGTGAAAAATAAAAAATCACTTCACCAAAAATATTTCAGCATTTTCGAAAAAAAATTCTCACTTTATTTAAAAAAAGTTTTACTATTCGGGAAATGCAGCGTATTTTGGTAAATAGAAAAATCAGTTTTAAAAATGCGCTGCCAATTTTTCGAAAAAATTTGAAGTGAATTTGAATGAAATCCAAACCGGGTTTGAAGTGAATTTGGATCGAGTTTAAAACGGGCTTGGAAAAAACGGCAGATTAAAAAAGTGGGAATGTCAGTCAAAACTAAAATAACAAAGATACTGTACAAGTTAGCGAGGCCATCATAAACAACAATGAACATACAAAACCTAATCAGACTTGCCGCCCACCTAAATAGCTAAACTATTAGGATGTAGCGGCTTTTTGCTTTGTTCATTCGATTTGTTTTAAAAATACTTTCCTGCATGAGTGAAGAAAACTGGTGTGGGAAGCTTCTGAAAGTAGTGCGCTTAAACCAAAGACCGATCTTCGCATCTATATATAGGTGTCGTCGGTTGGCTGAGACAGGCCGCTATTTTGCAGAAAATATGAAGTGTCAAACTGAAGAATCTATAAAAAACAACAGTTTGGCAGGTGCCGAATTCATTAGCGTATACGCGTCACAGGTTTGCGCCGATGAATAATCCGCTTTAATCATTGCACATTCGTGATGGCTAAAACGGGTTTTAAACTTGTATTTGATCTTTTTAACTTTTAGTAAAGGACAAAAAATGTCTACAGCAGCCAAACCCGCAAAAAAGGCAGCCGCTAAACCGGCCGCCAAGAAAGTCGTAGCTAAACCAGCAGCCAAGCCAGCAGCGAAAAAAGTAGCAGCTAAGCCAGCAGCGAAAAAAGTAGCGGCTAAGCCAGCAGCGAAAAAAGTAGCGGCTAAACCAGCAGCGAAAAAAGTAGCAGCTAA